>OICL01000040.1_pt1 | contig 94918 bp, 71 predicted proteins | sample 1581231 | NCBI WGS metagenome assembly OICL01 (sample SAMEA3882542, study PRJEB24775) | human gut metagenome | biome: human-associated habitat; feature: intestine environment; material: feces | place: Netherlands | collected 2009/2010 | reverse complement strand
AAACAAAAAATCCTAACCGCTTATTATCAAGCAGTTAGGATTTTCTATGGTGCGCCTGATAGGCATATTTTTATTTAAACTCATGAAAAATTAAGATGATTGTAAGTACTTGATAATCAGATGTTGATAGTCGTTACTTGTTTCGTAAAGTTTCTTAAAAATACGTTAGATTTCAAAGATGTTGCCAAAATGTTGCCAAAATGTTGCCAAAAATGTTGTATCTTTGCAGCAACCAAAATGGAACTAATATGGCTAGTATAGAATTAAGTATATCAAGCAAGGAAGATAAGGTTACGCATAGAAGCGAAATACTCATTCGATTCGTGCCTTTTCGTGGTGCCAATCTTAGGGTAAAGAGCGGATTGTTTATCTCTCCGAAGCATTTTCGATATTTTATCAATAGAACTAAGACTTTAAAGACTGGTATTGCTGTACCAGAAAAAGTATTGTCTATAAATAAAGAAGAAGCTGCAAAGAAAGGCTATGAGTTGAAATCTTATGGCGAGGTTGTTGTAGCAGATCGCATTATAACACCTGAAGTGAAAAACTCTAAACAGCAAAAGCAATTGTTGGACGAGTTATTAGCTTCTATAATGGAGGCTTTCGCTTCTGCTCATAAAGATGATGTAGATGCAGTGTGGTTGGATAAGATAGTAAACCGCTTTCATCATCCAACACGTCAGCCTGCCAAGAAAGGAAAGAGAGAAAGAAAAAAGAACTCCATTTATGACCTGGCTGAAGAGTATCTGGAAAAGAAGCGCTTCTCGTATGATCATACCAAAGCCTTCCGAGTGTTGATTCGGGATTGGGCTCGATATGAAGCTTTCAAGAAGAAAGTGATGCAGGAGAAGTTTGCTTGGAATATAGACAAGATGACTCGTAAGGATATTGAAGATTTCGAGGAGTATCTTCGTTATGAGAAGACATTATCGGAGAAATACCCTAAGCAGTTTGAAAGTATTCTTGAAGAGTATCCTGTTGAAATCAACGTGGTGCATACGATGACCAAATTGCAAGACCGTGGAGAGAATACCATTGTGAAGCTTAAAAAGAAATTCAAGGCGTTTATGCAATGGTTGTATGAAACGGAGAGAACAACCAATCGTCCTTTCGATGGAATCAAGATAGGCGTGGAGAAGTATGGTACACCTATTTATATAACAAAGGAAGAACGAAATCTTGTGGCTGAAACAGATATTCCTGCAATGTTTGAAAAACTGGATGATGAAGATAAGAAGGCATGTTCAAAACTTCCTTTAAGGACATTGGAAACTCAGCGTGATATATTTGTGTTCCAGTGCTTGGTAGGTTGTCGTGTTGGCGATCTTACGAGATTGACTTCTCAGAACATCACCCAGGGAATCTTGGAGTATGTGCCGAGTAAGACTGCTGATGAGGATGCTCCGGTGAAGCCTCGTATTCCGTTAAATCCATGTGCTTTGAAATTGGTGAAGAAATATGAGGGTGTTGATAAGGATGGACGTTTATTTCCTTTCATCAGTCCACAGAAGTACAATGATGCCATCAAGGCAATCTTGTTGATTTGTGGCATCACAAGAATCGTTCAGGTTCGCAACTCAACGACAGGGGAGAATGAAATGAAACGAATTTGTGATGTTGCCAGTTCTCACATGGCTCGCCGTACTTTCGTTGGTGCAGCTTATAAGGCTGTTCGTGACCCGAATATCGTTGGAAAGATGAGTGGTCATGTTGAGGGAAGTAGGGCGTTCAATCGCTATCGCCAGATAGATGATGATATTTTAAAAGAAACAATTAATTGCATATAATTATTATGAATTTATCAAAAAGGCACAAAAGACCAACTGGGTATGTTTCTTTGTATCCTAATGTTGATGGGTATTTTCTCAAGAAATGTACCTATAGTTTTTGTTCCCAGCCTTCTGTTTTAGTGACAAAAGAAATTTGGGAAACTTTAGAAGAGTTGAATAAGATGTATTATAGCCAGACTTCTTCTTTAAAGAGAAGATGGAAAAATATGACTATGCGCTATCCGTTTCCTATTCTTTCTTCTTTTATCTTTTCCAAAAAGAGCCCATTTGTTCATTTGAAAAATGAAAATTTGGAAAATTCTTATTTATTTCGAATGTATTGTAATGGCTTTAATGCTGGGTATAGATATTTCTTTTATGATAAGACTACGTTTATGACTAGTCCTTCGGCTATTAAAAATCAAAAAGAAGCTTTTTTGAAAAGCAGTAGAGTGAGAGCCTTGGATTTTGAACCAAATTCATGTACGACGGATATAAAAATCTTTTCTGAGTATTGTTATGATTTAGGGCAAAAAGCTGCAGGAGATTATTGTGAAGCAAGATGGCCTTTGAAAGATGTAAAATTGGAAGAGAAGGCTTCTTTTACGCAACTTTTGCGCCTTGATGCGGATAGTTCAAAAGATGAAAAATATCTAAAGGAATACATAGAAACTTGTCTTTCGTATGTTAAAGGAAATGGAAGAAGTGCAGCTAAGCGTGCTGCTGTGTTCTTCTCATTTTTACAAAAAAATGGAAATGTAAAAATGTATTACCCTGGTGACATAAGTGCTGCTCTTTATGATAGAAAGGTACTTCTCAAATTATGGAATGAACTACGACTTACGGTTAAAGCAGACTCCTTTGTTACCGAAGTACACCGCTATTATAGTGACAAAGATAATGGCTATAATGTTAAGGCTAAAGATGCGGAACAACTTGAATATCTTTTAGTTAGTAAAAAATTGAAGTAATCGAAAATATCCTCAAAAACTTTTTGAGGATATTTTTTTATCCCTATTTTTGCGTATATTTTTTTGAGGGATAAAAAAATATGGTAGATAAATCCTTCTATTGTAATTTTGCAGCGCAATTTGTTTCATATCCCTTCATTCGTTTCTCGTTTTGAAGGTTGTTGAAAAGAACAGAAGTTTAATTTAAAATTATAATAGAATATGAAAATTTCAGAAATCGTAAACCAGAATGTCCCTTTACAAGTAGTAGTAAATGTGGCTGACTTGAAAGAACTCTTTCTTGATTGGAAAGAGGAAAGTGAATTGAATCGTAAGAAGGAGACAGAGACTCTTCTTACTCCAGATGAGGTAGCGAGCAAGTATCGTATATCTAAGGTGACGCTATGGCGTTGGGCGAAGGATGGATTGCTCAAACCTGTTAAGATGGGAAGAAAATCTTTCTATCGTCAGTCGGATATTGAGCGTGTCTTTGATCTTGATAAATAATATGGTATGCTTAAAATCAATTCGCATTCACTGGATGTTCCACCAAAGGAATTGCCTACTTATGTTCTTCGTCTGGAAGTACAGCGAGTCATCGAGCAATATGCTAAGGTATTCCAGTGCCCGAAGGATTTCATTACATCTGCGGTGTATTGTATCGTGGCAACTTTGTGTGGAAAACATGTGACGATTCATGATGGGAAGTATCGAAATCATCCTAATTTATGGATTAGTCACATAGCTCCAAGTGGTTCAAACAAAAGTTCACCAATCAAGGCTCTGTTGGAACCTATGCATCAGGAAGATGGTAATCGCTATAGGGATTTTCGTGATAAATATAAGGTCTTCAAGAAGAATGTCGAGGAGGATGAACCTGTATTTAATCAACTGATTGTCTCTGATGTTACTCCTGAAGGTTTGTATCAGGTGCTTGATAGAAGATGTGACTCTAGTGATGGACTGCTGTTGTACCGAGATGAAATCAAGGGTTTCATAGATGATATCGGACGCTATCATAATAGTGGTGAGATAAGCAACTATCTTTCCATCTGGGATGGTACCACTTTTTCTGTCACTCGAAAGACTCAAATGCCAATTCGTATAGAACATCCATTTCTTTGCATGATGGGTGGCATCCAGCCAGATGCTTTTACTGAAGCTTTCAAAAGAAATTTGGCTAGTTTGGGTTTTGTGCAGAGGTGGCTGTTTGTATATCCTGACAATATACCGAAGTCATTTTATTCTGAGGTAGTGTTGGAATCATCCTATGTAGAAGCTTGGAATGAAATCTTCACGAAGCTATTGAAGATGGGGAATATGGAACTGACGCTCAGTGCAGAAGCTAAGCAAGTGTACATAGATTACTATAACGAAACAAAGGCTAGAACGGATGAAAATGATTCGTTCCAGGCATCGATGTTATCGAAATTGCGTATTCATGTATTGAAATGGTGTGCCATTACTCACATCTTGTCTTGCCAAGATGATGCTGGGCCTGGTTGTTATTTTGCTTTGCCATCTTCTACAGAGGTGTCAGCAGAAGAAATGAAGTATAGTGTGGAGTGTATGCGCTACTTCGAGTATTGTGGAACCAAAGCATTGAATCTTATTACAGGAGGAACGACAGCTAAGAAGATGACGAAAGAACAGTTGATTAAACTGCTGTATTCCCTAGTAGGAGAAGATAAAATGAATATTACTAAGTTTGCAGAAGGTATTGGTGTTAGCAGGCAATACGTGAGTAGGATAGTCAATAAACAGCCAGAACTTCATGGTTGCGGTTGCGCATCAACGGAAACCCCTTTATATAAAGGGAGTTCTAGCGTAATCCTACCGCAACCTGCTGTAGCAGAATGATAAGCCTCAGATTGAAATATGGTTGCGGTGGGTTGCTGTTCTATCTTGTTGATAATTAGAAATATAGGGCGTGTCGCAACTGAAACTATAAAATAAGGTATATCTATGAATATATTTTCAAGGCAAATATCAGTTTACGATGGAGTCACTGATAATGTGGGAAGGGTAATTACCTTGCATGATTTCCTTTTCTCTAAAGAGTATGCAAATGTCATCCAGATGATGCGCTGTATTGCAGATAAGGAGGAACGGGATAAATGGAAGCGGCGACTCCCACAAGCAGCTATTAGTGGTGTGTTTGCTCCAACGAGAGCCGTTGGGAACATAAAGCAATATTCGGGGTTGATAAGTATAGATGTAGATTCTAAGGAAAACCCAGATATAACGAATTGGGAAGAACTCAAAACTCAGTTGGCTGTATTGCCTCAGATTGCTTATTGTTCGCTCAGTGTTAGTGGTAAAGGTATCTTCGCCATTATTCCTTTGCGGTATCCACAAAATCATTTGCAACAGTTTCGACAGTTGCAAATCGACTTTGAAAAAATGGGAATCACCATAGACAAGGCGTGTAGTGATATAACTCGTATGCGTTGCATGAGTTATGATGAGCATCCGCTAATTAACATGAATGCAATCCCATACGAAGGTGTTTATGTGGAACCACCTAGAAAGGTGTTTTATCCTCTTGGTGATTTCAATGGGAATGATGATCTTCTGGCTGTGGAAAAATGCTGTGAGATAATCAGCCGCACCGGAACGGATGTGACAGTTTCCTATGAACAATGGATGAAGGTTGGCTGTTCTCTTGCTACTCTGGGAGAAGATGGCAGACCGTTCTTCCACATCTGTAGTCAACAGAATCAGGATTATAACGAATTGAAGACAGATAAACTGTTTTCTGATTTGTTGAAGCGAAATTACCAAAGTGTTAGTATTGGAACATTTTTTTGGATTTGCCGTCAATATGGTATCCGAATCCATTCATAAAATAAATAGGGTGTCCAGTTCTGTGTTCCAGTTTTTAGTATCAAAAACAATGTAATAACCATCTAAGTCATTGATAATCATTCGCTAAATAAACTATAATCTTGTGCGAATCTACATCAGACTTTTTGACAGTTAAATTTGTCTTATATTTTGTGCTTAATTTACTGATTTACAGTGTGCTAAGTTACTAAAACATAATCAAAAACGAGAACATGGAACTGGACACCCTATAAAATAAATTTTAGAATTAATGAAAGCAATAACAATTACAACAAGTCTTTATGTTGCTTTAGCGCAATTGGAAGACAAAGATGCGGGACAGATAGCAAAAGCTATCGCTCGCTATGTAGAAGAGGAAAAGGAACCAGCTTTTTCCAATTCCCTTTTGAAAGCGTTCTTTATGCTTTTTCGTGAACAAATCGATGCTCAACGTAATGCTTATGAGCAGCGTCGTGTTGTTAATACTCAGAATGCTCAACGCAAAGTGAGTAAAAAACGAGTCGTACCGAAGAAGACCGAATCGGTTGTTGAAGAGAAGAAAGAGGAAGTTGTTTCTAACGCTCCAATTCCTTTGCAGCGATTGGTTGATGTCTATCCGAAAATCGGTACTTATACGGGGGAATTTCAAAATGCTTGGGATTCTATGGCGGAGTCTGATAAGCAGCGTGCCATAGATTTTGTTCCAGTTTATTTGAGTCAGTTTCCGGAGCCTTCTGCCCAGTTCTATTTGAATCAATACTTGAAGGCTAAGCCTTGGGACAAGGTAACTGGTTAAAGGGCTGAAGGGGTTGTGGGTAAGCAGAGGTGACGGCATTTCTGTTGCGAGATATGCCGAGGTATTACCTTTGCTGCGCTCGGTATCCTCTGCGTTCTCGCCTCCTTTCTTTGAGAAAGAGCGGAGGATGAAGTCGTTCGCAGGCTCACAACCCTTGATATGAACATTTTAAACGATTAAAGAAATGACAAATAAAAGCAAACTAATATCGTTGGAGAATAAACGAAATCATGTGGTAGTTACCAAGGTGACTCAGGGTGAATATTCGAAGATTTGTTCGGCTGCTAAAAGTTGTAATATGACAGTAAGTAGCTTTGTTCGTGCTCGTTGTTTGGGGTATAAGCCAAAGAACAAGTTGTCTAATGAAGAGATAAAACTGCTAGGAAATTTGGCGAAATGCCGTATTGATATGGTCAATTTTGCTAATGCTTTGTCGGGGTTAACTAACGAACAAAAGCTTTCTCTCTTTCGTAATTATCGTGTGATGTTTGATTGGTATGAGAGGGTTGTGCCAATAACGAATGCTGTAGTCGACTATTTGCAGTCGGTACAGAAAGTTAATGATTTCCCATCTAGTTCAACTTAAATTAGTAGTTTATGATTGCAAAGGCAAAAGCAATATCACATGGTATCAATGCCATCAGATATATGAGTGGTGAGTCGGAGCACAAGAAACATCCGGAGAAAATATACCATGTATGTAATCAAAATCTTGATGCAGATATGGATGCTTTGGGGATTTGGATGATGATGAACTTGATTTCTGCATCACGAATGGATGTCAAGAATAACGTGATCCGTATCGAGATAAGTCCTTCTGCTGAACATACCAAGGACTTTTCTTTATCTGATTGGAAGAAACTTTGGAACGATTTTATAGAAGAGTTTGACAAACAGGTAATCTATGACAAAAAGGGTAAGTTGGTATCAGACAAAACTTATCTTGGATGTAGTATGGCTACTGTTTGGCTCCATAAAGATTCTGAGAGCGGTACACCTCATCTTCATGCAGCAGTTAGTAGAATGACAGAATGGGGACAGATGAATAATGATCATGCCATTCATCTTCGTGCCCAACGAGCAGCTGAGATTATTGCTCGAAGATATGGTTGGACTACGGCTCGTGAGATTCGAGACAATAATCTCAGGAAGGTGAGTGAGGATTGTATGGACATCATTAGATTAATGCCGCATTGGTCATGGGATGAATATGCTTATTTGTTGAAAAGAAAAGGATATGATGTGCGTTTGCGTCGTGACAAAGAGGGTATCGTTCGTGGCTATGTTTTGGCGAAAGGTAATGCAAAGTACAAGGCTTCTGAATTGGGGTGTGGACGAAAGTTGACAGCCAAGAATATCGAGACTACCTGGAAATTGCTTCATCCACAGATGAGGAATGTTTCTGCTTCAATGAATAATCCTGGTCATAAGCCCCAGAAGGGTATATCTGAAGGTTTTAAAATTGATGGCTCAGGTATTGGAACTGCCGGGAATTCCACGGCAAAGTTCGTTGATGATAGATATAGCCGAGCTTTCAATTCTTATACGGAAAGAGTTCCTGGAACATCACGTGTAAGTATAAATCTTGATGGCGAAGTCTATGATCGCTTTATTCCGAAAGAGATAGAGGACTATTTTGATACGGAGTTTGATTTTCGTAGTGTAGCTAACTGGGAGATGTTGACGAATCTTGCTACAGCTTATTTTACGATGCTCGCCACTCCCAACATTTCTGTTTCAGGAGGTGGTAGCACTGGCAATGATCAGAAATGGGGACGAGATCCACGTGAAGATGAAATGGAGTGGGCACATCGTTGTGCTCAGGCTGCTATTGCTGCATTGGGAAAACGAGCAAGATATGGAAGACGTAGATAATAATATTATATTTAAATGAAGAAATTTGATACAGATGAACTTCGGGCGCAATTGGATACCTTTTCGCCCGAACAACAGAGAGATATGGATCGTGATTTGCTCAATCAATACATCAATGCGTTTCGTGCATTATCAGGCATAGTTGAGCAAAGTATCCGTAATTACAAGATTATCTCAGAACAAGTAGATGCTTCTACAGCCAAGGTTGGCAAACTCCTTCCTATGTTGAAGGAGGCTAATACAGTTCGAGTGGATGAAAGAATTAAGTCAAGTATAGAGAAGGTTACAGTAAAAATGGGTGATGATGTTGCTGATGCCTTTGGCAAGAAAGTGCGAGCGGTGCTTGATGATGTAAATGAGGCATCAGGTAGAATCTCGATTCCTCTTGATGTTGCTGCGGCATGTATGTTGACTTTGATTTTTACATTTTCGATTTTGGTACTAGTGGTCATTGTGAACATTACAGAAATCCATTCTGGGGTGTTATGGATAGTCCTTGGAGGTGGATTCGGAGCAGAGATACTAATTTATTGGCTTGTTTGGTATTTGCATCGTAAAGGATGGGTATAAAAAAGTCTGCATGTTCTCTTGATTGGGAATGTGCAGACTTAAATTCAGTGTATAAATTAAGATTGGACTTTGAAAGGAAATAGCTTTTATTGCTGTATGGTGAGCGATATTTAAGCCAAAAGAACTTTAATTTGCTCTGTTCTCGAAAAAAAACTTCAAAAAAAGAGTGTTTCTCAGCTTTTATTTGTAATTTTGCCATGCCGTTTATAGTTATCAAAACAAAGCCAAATATAATCTCTGATATGGCAAAAAATAGGGCAGCGTTTTGTTGTTCTTTAACATATAAAAATATAGTGCTTAATATGCAGTATCCATTGATATCGGAATATGTAAAGGCCATTCAAGATGCAGGTGATAATCTTGAAGAGTTGGCTCACCTGACTCCTGTACTGGATGATCACGGAGAGCCATATCGCAGTAGTGGTGCTTTTGCCGTGGTGTTTAAGATGCAGGACAAGAGTAGCGGGAAATATTATGCCCTGAAGTGTTTTACGGAAGAACAGGAAGGGCGAGCTGATGCCTATCGTCAGATTGCGGATGAATTGGATATGGTTGATTCTCCATATATAACTTCTGTAAAGTATATGGAGAAGGAACTCTTCGTTGACAGTCAATGCGAGGAGGATGAATTTCCTGTATTGTTGATGGATTGGGTAGAAGGGGAGACGATGGAAGCTTACATCGCATCCAACTATCACAATCAATCTGCCATGTCAATGCTTTGTTATCGCTTTGGCAAAATGGCAGCTTGGCTCCGTACCCAATCTTTTGCTCATGGTGATATTAAGCCAGACAATATCATAGTCCGTCCCGATGGTTCTCTTACATTGGTGGATTATGATGGAATGTTTGTGCCATCTATGAAGGGCTACAAATCTCCAACTATCGGTACCAAGGATTTTTGTCACCCATTGCGTACTATGGATGATTTCGATGAAACAATAGATGATTTTTCTTTGGCAAGCATCGCCTTGTCATTGAAGGCTATCTCGATGAAATCTACTTTGTTAGATATCTATGGTGCCTCAGACAGACTTCTCTTCTCAGAAAATGATTATCGCAATCCTTCAAATAGCAAGGTCATATCTGCCTTGCAGGAATTGATGTGTGATAAGGATTTCTGTACACTTTACTCTCTTTTCGTGCTTGCATTGGCAAGAAAGGAGCTTTCTGCATGTTCTTTCAGGTTGTTTATTGGCGAAAAGCCTCTCCTGCCTCAAACTGTTGAAGACTTATCAACTGAATGTACATGGGAAGAGTGGGAGGAGGCTTTTATTGATGAATGGGGTGTAAAATATAGCAAAGATGGAAGAAAGTTATTGGAGGCTCCACAAGTACTAAAAGGATATTATTCTGTTAAGGAGGGTACGCAAATCATCTGTGATAATGCTTTTTCAGGGTGTAGTTCTTTGACTAGCATAGTAATTTCGAATAGTGTAGTTATTATTGGGGATAGTGCATTTAGGTATTGTAATTCACTGTCCAAAATAGTCATTCCTAACAGTGTGACTAGTATTGGTGATTGGGCATTTTCTGATTGTACTTCTCTGTCCAACATAGTTATTCCAGATAGTGTGACTAGTATTGGTGATGATGTATTTAGGGATTGTAGTTCTCTATCTAACATTGTCATTCCAAATAGTGTGACTTGCATTGGAGATGAGGCATTTATGCATTGTAGCTCCCTATTAAATATAGTCATCCAAGATAGTGTGACTAACATAGGTGATTATGCATTTGCACAATGTTGTTCTCTGACCAGCATAGACATCCCTGATAGTGTGACTAGCATTGGAAATGGTGTATTTTGTGAATGTCTCGCATTGGAATATATATTCATTCCTAAAAGCGTAATTTGTTTAAAAGGAAATCCGTTTTTGGGTTGGAATGGTAAGTTAGAATGCTTTTCCCTAAATTTTATGTATGAGTGTGATATATTATTCAACAAGGATAAAAGTAGAATCATCTCGTTTAGAAATCAGAAACAGACATCGTATGTAATTTCGAATAGTGTGACAAGTATTGGAGACCATGCCTTTTATGGTTGTAGCTCTTTGGCGGAAGTTATAATTCCGAATAGTGTGACAAGTATTGGAGACCATGCCTTTTATGGTTGTAGCTCTCTGTCTAGTATTGTCATCCCTGATAGTGTGAATAGTATTGGTGAAGGTGCATTTTTGAATTGTAGTTCTCTGTCTAGCATAGTCATCCCTGATAGTGTGAATAGTATTGGTGATGGTGCATTTTCGGATTGTAGTTCTCTGTCTAGCATTGTCATCCCTAATAGTGTGAATAGTATTGGTGAAGGTGCATTTTTGAATTGTAGTTCTCTATCTAGCATAGTCATCCCTGATAGTGTGAATAACATTAGAAGAGGTGCATTTTATAAATGTAATTTGCCATACAATCTTAAACAAAATTTTATATCTCGCTTTAGCAATGAACTTTTTATGTTTCCGTTAAAAATTCCTGGCTTTAAGAGTTTGTACAACTATTCAAAGAAAAATTATGGAGATAACTGATGAGGATTTGGGCAAATTACTAATGATATAGGGTGTTGAGTAGTTACAGATTATTATTGAATTATTAACGAACGGTTAAATTATAGGAGCAAAAGTTTTTGTATGATTTTCTGTACTATAGCTGAGATATTCATTTGTAGTGATCTTCCAATGAAGTTGTTGACTTAAGTTTAGGCTGTTTCAGTTGAAATGATTATCTTTGCAATATCGTTTAAAATACAGTTGTAGATAACGAATTAAACAATAGTATACAATATGCAGTATCCATTGATATCAGAATATGTAAAGGCCACTCAAGACGCTAGTGATAATCTTGATAAGTTGGCTTACCTGGCTCCCGTACTAGATGATCACGGAGAGCCATATCGTAGTAGTGGTGCTTTTGCCGTGGTGTTTAAGATGCAGGACAAGAGTACCGGGAAATATTATGCTCTCAAATGTTTTACGGAAGAACAGGAGGGGCGAGCTGAAGCCTATCTCCAGATTGCGGATGAATTGGATATGGTTGATTCTCCATATATAACTTCTGTAAAGTATATGGAGAAGGAACTCTTCGTTGACAGTCAATGCGAGGAGGATGAATTTCCTGTATTGTTGATGGATTGGGTAGAAGGGGAGACGATGGAAGCTTACATCGCATCCAACTATCACAATCAATCTGCCATGTCAATGCTTTGTTATCGCTTTGGCAAAATGGCAGCTTGGCTCCGTACCCAATCTTTTGCTCATGGTGATATTAAGCCAGACAATATCATAGTCCGTCCCGATGGTTCTCTTACATTGGTGGATTATGATGGAATGTTTGTGCCATCTATGAAGGGCTACAAATCTCCAACTATCGGTACCAAGGATTTTTGTCACCCATTGCGTACTATGGATGATTTCGATGAAACAATAGATGATTTTTCTTTGGCAAGCATCGCCTTGTCATTGAAGGCTATCTCGATGAAATCTACTTTGTTAGATATCTATGGTGCCTCAGACAGACTTCTCTTCTCAGAAAATGATTATCGCAATCCTTCAAATAGCAAGGTCATATCTGCCTTGCAGGAATTGATGTGTGATAAGGATTTCTGTACACTTTACTCTCTTTTCGTGCTTGCATTGGCAAGAAAGGAGCTTTCTGCATGTTCTTTCAGGTTGTTTATTGGCGAAAAGCCTCTCCTGCCTCAAACTGTTGAAGACTTATCAACTGAATGTACATGGGAAGAGTGGGAGGAGGCTTTTATTGATGAATGGGGTGTAAAATATAGCAAAGATGGAAGAAAGTTATTGGAGGCTCCACAAGTACTAAAAGGATATTATTCTGTTAAGGAGGGTACGCAAATCATCTGTGATAATGCTTTTTCAGGGTGTAGTTCTTTGACTAGCATAGTAATTTCGAATAGTGTAGTTATTATTGGGGATAGTGCATTTAGGTATTGTAATTCACTGTCCAAAATAGTCATTCCTAACAGTGTGACTAGTATTGGTGATTGGGCATTTTCTGATTGTACTTCTCTGTCCAACATAGTTATTCCAGATAGTGTGACTAGTATTGGTGATGATGTATTTAGGGATTGTAGTTCTCTATCTAACATTGTCATTCCAAATAGTGTGACTTGCATTGGAGATGAGGCATTTATGCATTGTAGCTCCCTATTAAATATAGTCATCCAAGATAGTGTGACTAACATAGGTGATTATGCATTTGCACAATGTTGTTCTCTGACCAGCATAGACATCCCTGATAGTGTGACTAGCATTGGAAATGGTGTATTTTGTGAATGTCTCGCATTGGAATATATATTCATTCCTAAAAGCGTAATTTGTTTAAAAGGAAATCCGTTTTTGGGTTGGAATGGTAAGTTAGAATGCTTTTCCCTAAATTTTATGTATGAGTGTGATATATTATTCAATAAAGATAAAAGTGAAATCATTTCTTTCAGAAATCAAGAAATAGAATCATATATCATACCTAATAGTGTAAAGAGCATTGGTGATAGTGCATTTGCTGGTTGTTGTTCTCTGGTTAGTATTGTTATCTCAGATAGTGTAACTAGCATAGGGAAAGAAGCCTTCTGTGATTGTCGTTCTCTGTCCAAAATAATCATTCCAGAGAGTGTAAAGAGCATTGGTGATAGTGCATTTGAATTTTGTAGATTTCTGGTCAGTGTTGTCATACCGGAAAGTGTAACTAGCATTGGGGGAAAAACCTTCTCTAATTGTGGTTCTCTGTCCAAAATATTCATTTCGGATAGTGTGACTAGCATTGGTGATAGTGCTTTTTTTGCCTGTACTTCTCTGTCTGATATTGTCATCCCTGATAGTGTGACTAGCATTGGTGAAGAAACATTCCATGGTTGTAGCTCATTGTCAATAATAACCATTCCTGATAGTGTGACTAGCATAGGAAATGGTGCCTTTGCAGGCTGTAGTAATTTGCCATACAATCTTAAACAAGAATTAATCTCTCGTTTTGGTAATGAACTGTTTCGGTCACAATTACCTTAAAGAGTTAGTACAACTAACCAGAGAAAAGTAGAGGGATACCTGATGAGGAAGAGGGAGCAAGTTCAATCGTTTGTCTGTTAATATGTATTCATTATATTATCATCTGTTTAAAAGTTATGGAAAAGAAAACAATATTATCTGTGAATCAGTACACTAAGGTACTTGTACCGGCATCTTCCTATAAATTGGAAGAAGACCCAAGATTACTCATACCATTTACAAGTGGTGATAAAATTGGCTTTGTTGATAAAAATGGTATCATCATCGTTGAGCCACAATATGATATGTATTATGGTAACTGCTATAGTCAAGAAGACAAAATCAGAGTCGCAGTTGAGGATATTTATGGTTTTGTCAGAGGTGGTGGTTAATGTAGCATGTTATAGGCGTCTCTTGTATGGACTTATAAATTCTAAAGGAGAGGTCATTTTAGAACCATCCTTTCGTCATCTGATACCTGCAATAGGAAATAAGGAGCTATATACAGTACAGAATAAAGAATCCCAATACGGGGTGTTACGTACAGATGGTTCTGTTGTTGTTCCATTTGGTAAATACAATTGGATTGATGGATTTGACAATGGACTTGCAAGAGTAAAAACAGGAGGCATAACAAATGGAATAAACGAAAGCAAATGGGGACTTGTTGACGAGGAGGGTGAGGTAGTCTTGCCTATAGAGTACGATGCAATATGGACGTTCTATGGCAAGGAACGCAACTCTACTAATGTCGTAAAAGGAGGCTTTTCGCAAAATATGGATTTCTCGAGTATTTTGGGGCGAGATAAAGCCTATGAAAAGAAAAGTGACTCATACAAAAGCGAATACGAAGGACATGAACAAGATGATTCAATTATATAAGAATGAGTTATGGAAAATATAATAGATAAAATTAAAGGAACAATATATGGGCAAGCTATAGGAGATGCCCTTGGCCTTGGTACCGAAGGAATGACGGAAGAGGAAATAAGCCAGAAATATCCTAATGGTATTACCCACTATAGTGATATATATCAAGACCGTCATAGAAGAAGATGGAAAATTGGTGACTGGACTGATGATACGGACATGATGCTGTGTATCGCAAATGCAGTCATAAAAGATAAAGGCGTCAATCTCACGACAATTGCTCAAAATTTTAAAGATTGGGCCATGGGGGAACCTATGGGTATAGGTCAGACGACCTACAAGGTTTTAAATCTTGCAGATTATGTAGAAAAGCCATTTGATGTTTCCAAACTAATATGGGAGATGAGTTACCGTAAAGGGGCAGCTAATGGAGCACTCATGAGAACTTCCATTGTGGGAACTTTCCCAAAAGCTGTAGAAGAGTGTGCTGTGAATATATGTAAGCTGACTCATTATGATCCTCGTTGTGTAGGTTCATGCGTGATAGTATCAGTGCTGATTCATAGCCTAATCTATAAAGATTTTGGCTTATCATATCATGACATCTTTGATATAGCCATGAAATATGACAAGCGCATCATAGGGTTTATAGACCTGTCTTTGTCTCCTGATATTAGGACTTTAGAATTGCAAGACCAGAAATCTATGGGCTATACTTTGAGATGCCTGTCTGCTGCATTATGGGCATATTGGCATGCAAGATCATTTGAGGACGGTTTGCTTGCTATAGTGAGAGCAGGAGGTGATGCTGATACAAATGCAGCTGTTGCCTGTGCTATCCTAGGAGCTAAATTCGGATATGATGCTATACCTGAAGAGTATAAGGAGGGCTTGATTTATAGAAAGGAACTTGATCAGGTTATCACTGGTGTTGCAAATATTATAAACGCTCAAGCGAATCTCTAATATCTATTCATATTGGGGGAGAGAATATCAAGAGTCACAAGGAAAATGAATATAATACACTCCGACTCTAACTGACTGACATATTTTGAAGTTAGCTAGATTCGGAGTGTATGAATAATAGGAACTGTAAAACAATAATGTGGCTCTTTTCCTGATAGCTATGTTGAGTAAAATAAGGAGAACAAAGCTCCGTAATACTTAAAACCTGATGGGGTGACAGCAACCCTATCATCAAAAATTTCTATATATCCTCGAGAAAGACAGAAGTCTAATTGTCCGGAGTAATAAGTTCTAGCATCGCACCCCAGTAATTCGCTAAGTCTTTTTAAAGAGAAAGAACCATTATAAGCGCCAATAGCAATGTATTTTGCCGCAAGTTCTTTAGGTGGAAGATGATAAACATATTCTTCTGTAAAAGTTTTGCTTTCTAACAAATCCTTGAATGATGTTTTAAGTTTGCCAACATTATAGGATATTCCATTACGGCTCATGCTTTGTGCTGAAATACCAAATCCCTTATAGGAACCAGCATTCATCATTCTTTCTCTCAAATAAGAACTTACACCAATATCATTAGAACTTTTAGAAAAAGTATTCTGTCCGAAGCGGGCATGATAGCCTAAATCAAGCAAACTATGATATAAGAAAGAATATGCATCATATAACTCGTCTTTTGACATGTGAACTTGTTCATTAATCATATTAGTGCGTAGTTCATAAATTGTAACTTGCTCTGGCTGTAGATATTTTAAAGTTTGCATGTCTTTGCGAAAACTGTCTATTGACTGTCCCTTCAACCCATACATCATATCTAAATTTACAATGCAGACACCTTTATCATGCAACATAGAGATTGACTTTTTCATATATTCAAGATCCGGTGAATCACGATGATTGCATGACAGTACTTCAGAAGAAGTTGATTGTATTCCAAGTGATACTCGCTTAAAACCTGCAGATGTCAACAAATCAACTTTTTGAGCTGTCAAGGTTTCAAATGTAGCCTCAATACTAGGTGTAAAACTGTCTGATATGGTTAAAGCGCTCATGGCTGAGCTACATAAACTCATCAAATTCTCAAACGATTTGTCGCTCAGGGCAGTTGGAGTTCCCCCTCCTACATCAAGTCCGCAAAGCTTGATAGACGGGTATTTTTCCATAAAAGTAAAAACATCATGCTTTAATGTATCTACATATTGATCCTGCAGCTTCACGCTAGGGCAAAGCATTCTTGCATATTCACAAAAAGAGCATAGCTTTTTGCAAAATGGAATATGAATATAGAAAGACAACTCTTCTTCTTCAGAAAATGACAATTCTTCTGGTACACGATATATATTCCAATCGTCCGGAGAAAGTGGATAAGAGGTATTCCAGCGAGAGTCATTCTTTCTGATTTCAAATATTTCAGTGAAATTAACCATTCTGTCAATAAATAATATTGTTATTATAAAAACCTTGGCGAAGATACGCTCCATCATAGACAAGGGATGATTCACAATATTGTGGATTTGCATAATTGCGCATATAAATCTCTAAGATTCTGAGATTCTTGTTGTAAAGATAATTGCTGCATTTGCAATCCGTTCCCCTATCTTTTGCCCCAGTAAAATAAACATGCGGTATTTCTGCAAAAGGAATATCATCAATATCAATGAAATGTTCTTTGCAAAAGCTGTTAACTGGCATAAGGGCAACAAATCCTATGCGACGGATACCTGTATCTAAAGTTAGATCAAGCATTTTCCGAACTTCTTCCTTATTATCAATGTATCCCTTTATAAGATTGCAGCTAAAGTTTATCTTCTGCTTATCTGCACCAGTAAAATGTAATAAATGTGCTGGTATTTCACATCCATATAAGTCAGACAAACGATTGACGTCATAATGATGCAATGACATGGAAATACTATCCCAACGAGGATGTTGCATCAAGTCTTGTGCTTGCACAGTAACCCCATTGGTATTAAGATGTAAGTGTACATCATCAAAATGCTCTTTGTCTATGGCATCAAGAATACGAACAACCAAAGGGGGAACCACAGATGGTTCCCCTCCGGTAATATTCATTCGATTTACAATGATTCCTTTGCTTTTTAGTTCATATATGATGCGAATCATTTTTTCTATATCAAACAAAGATGTTGGACTTTGGCATCCTGCATTACTACAAAAAGCACAATGGGCATTACACCCTTTAGTCACCTTCACAAAGAGGTTGACAGATGGCGGAATTGGATGCCCTGGCAAATCCGCACAGTTGCAGCTTGTCTTTTTTATCAGTATATCACTATTGAATATTTTCATGACTGAAGTGTTTTATGAGAGCTTTTCTGTCATTCTCATTCATTAATTGCCTGCCATTGATACCTTCTTTTAGAAATTCCTTTTTATGGTCATTGTCCTCGAATAATATTTTTCCACAAGAATAATAACTGCAATAGTAATAAGCAGGTAAAGATATATCCTCTTTAGGGACGAATAATATTGATTGGTTTTTATCTTCCCAAATATCGTACTTAGAGTCCTCCAGTAACAATCTACATGCAATATTGAATTCCAATAACTCTGGATTATTGTTAGGACCTTTTCCTTCTCCACAAGATTTTAAAAATATTCTTCTATTTCCAACAATTCTCTCAATATAAACTGGAGCAGAACCAACTTTCTGTGGAAAATACACATCGGTGTGACAATAGTCCTGAACGAAATCTTTGCGTATAGTAGCTTCCAGGCCTAGTGTTTGAATAGCTACTTCATGATTTCTAAACATATACTTGTCAAGCAAAACCGGATCAATTGAATTATTTGGAGCTATTTTCTCCCACGCCTCTTCTATAGCACATCTAAAGAAATGTTGTGGGTATCCTCTGTAGCCAAAATACTCCGGAGATATTGTTTTTTTCAAATCCCTATAAATTTGCCCAGGAGATGTATATCTTCTAAACTCATCAAAATAGCAAATTAGTTTCCATATTTTAGCGTAATAGTATCGATACATTGCATTATCCCAGTTCTTTTCAAACTGAGAAATAGTGAAGTTATCCAAAAAGGCATCTTTATTTAACCTTCTATCTACAAATGCTTTAGAAGAATAAAGTGCATCAGCTATAAAATGAAACGCCTTCCCTGAGATTGCAAAATGACATGGACTTTGCGATCCAATAAATTTCATAACAGCGGCAACAGCTTCTTCACTGCTATGAAAATGATATTGATCATTCATACTTATAAGAATATCTGCCATTGTCCGAACTTGGCCATATCCTTCTATTACTTCTGCTTTACTTCTTTTTAAGACAACAGATTGAATACCTTCTACTTCTGCATTGTCCGCAGAAGCAGTATCATTAGTTTTGTCTGAGGGAGATACAGAATCCATATCTTCTACTTCTGCATCGTCTGCAGAAGCGGTATCATTAGTTTTATCAGAGGGAGATATAGAATCCATATCTCCTTCTGAAGCAGCTTGTGGCATGGTACAAGAAAATATTTTCTTTAAGATTTCTAATAAATTCATTTTATCTATTTTTTATGTATAAACTCTGTTTGAAAACTAGCATTGTCCATACGAGCCTTCTTTTATTCAGTTACATGCCAGTTACATGCCAGTTACATGCGCCAAGCACTGTTTTAAAGGGTTTTTGCTCTGTTTTAGGGCTGTTTCGAGTCGCCCAGTTACATGCCAGTTACATGCCGGTTACATGAGTTATGCCCAATACGGGATGTAATTATGTCGGTTATTACCCTCGGCGTTTTCTTCTTTTATCATCTTTGCTTCCAAGGCATCCTTTATGATTCTGGAAGCCATCGGGTAGTTCTTATCCTCAATGCCCAAGCGGCCTCGGAGAGATTGGTTGTTCATCTTCTCGTTTGAAACATACCTTAGGCAAGCGTGTTGATAGCAAGCCATTACTCTTTCAGACTTATCCAAATCGGCAAACTTACGGTAGGTAAAAACGGTAGCTTCCGTTCGTGTTTCTTGAAGTTGGATGCGGATAGGAGGTAACTGGTATAATTCTACATAGAAGATAGTCTTGTCCATACCGCTTCCCTTCTCTTCACAGATACCTATGCGGCGCATGATGTCGGCGAGAGAGTCGTTTCGGGATTGGTACTCATCGATGAAACGCTCTACGCTGATAAGCGGTTGCCCGGGATTGGAGAACGCAATGCGGTCGGAGTATATTTCAATCATAGGAAATCCCTGTTCTGCAAAATCCTGGTGGATAATCATATTTGCAGTTAGCTCACGTATCGCAATCTCTGGGTACATACGCGTATCCTTTCTTAGAGCTTGACCAATTTCTTCGTTGGCAGGAAGTTGGCTGTTTATCCAGGCAATCATTTCCTCGAAGCTAATGGCATAACCTTTGTCGAATGATTTTTCGCGAAATGTTTCAATTTTTCCCTTGCCTTTATAGACAATGACTCGAACCATTTTCCTTTTCAATCCATCGAAGTCGGAAAGGCGCTTGGCAAACAGAATTGCGCCAAGTTCGGTAATTCCATATCCGATTTCATCTTTGGTAATCAGATTCTCTGACAGGAATCGATCTAAGATACCATTGATATCTTGTGGAAGTGGCAAGTTCATCATGTCAAAGTACACTTCTGCACTGAGAAAAGAAAACACATCCTGTCCTGACAAGCCCTTTTTCAAGACTATCTTTTCCAATGGCTTCTGACCACCTTTCCATATCTTGGCTTCTTTAGCCGGAAAGTCTTTCAACTTTCGGGTAATGGTACCCACTCTGATATAAGACTCATGCAGGAAGCTTACAGGTCGGTTTGTTGTAGCTGGAATTTTGAAGATGCAGACATGCCCGTTAGCTTCATAATCAAAATCATCGATTATTTCGAAGTCAATACGAGGATTCAGACGGGTTGACAACCAGGATTCCAGTTCTTCGTTGCCTACCATTTTCTGTTTACCATATAAGTCTGTGCCAATTACGTCATGGCTTTCGTCATCAATGCCAAATACTATGTAACCAAACGGCATATTGCTCAAATAGGCACTGTTTGACAGGGCAGAGATTCTTTCGCCAATCTCTTCCTTAGAATGAAAATTATGTTTGAACTCTAACCACTCCGTCTCTTTTGGCTTGGCGGTCAGAGCATCTATCAGTCTTTTGAAATCAATATACTCCATTATGAATAAAATGTTTATTTTGATACAAAGATAATATTTTTCTTTGAAAGTAGGGCATATCTTTGGGAGGAAAATGTATTTTCTTAGTGATTTTTTTCAGTTTTGGGCGAAAAGCTCTATGTATGGTGCTAAACTAAATATTTGTTGTACAGGCTTAATGGATGGTTCGCCTAACTATGGCATGAAACCAATGAAGAGGGTAGAGCGTAAATGATAGGTTACTGATATTGCTAATATGCCTAATAGTTAGTTCTTCCTTTTACTCATATGTATGGTGTGTGTAATCGCAAGAAATAGTGTGAAAGAATGTAAAATGATACCTTGCTTTTGGCGGTCACTATAGATTAGCATTGAAATATGTTGCCAAAATGTTGCCAAAAATAGAAAAGAAAAAAATCCTAACCGCTTATTATCAAGCAGTTAGGGTTTTCTTTGGTGCGCCTGATAGGACTCGAACCTACACGGCCTAAACCACTAGATCCTAAGTCTAGCGCGTCTACCAATTTCGCCACAAGCGCATTCTTGGGTGCAAAGATACAATAATAATTTGAATAAAAAGAATAAAAATGAAAAAAATGATGGTTTTACTTGCTTTTTACGAGAAATAATGGTAATTTTGCAAACAGATACTGTTCTATTTTTATTTTGTAAAAAAACGAAGGCAGGACAGTAAGGACAGATAAAAACTATAATAACAGGAATATGAAAAAAATATGGGTTATGATGCTGGCTACATTGATGGTTTCTTCCACGATGATGGCTGGAAATGTGAAGAAATCAACTACTCTTCCTATTGTGGGAGAGGTCGTAAAGGCTTCTCATCCGATGATTCAGTATGTTGGGCGTGTGAGCTTTGCTAAGAATCCTGATGTAGCCAGTTTCAATTATCCGGGAACTACGATTGAGGCTAGTTTTCAAGGGTCTTCTCTGAAAATGCTGTGTCGCCCGAAATCGGGATATTTCATGGCGCAGATTGATGGTTGCGAACCTTTCAAAGTGGGCTTTAATGCCGAACGCGATTCGGTTGTTACCCTGGCTGCGGCTTTGCCAAAGGGGGTGCATCATGCTAAGGTGATGTATGTGATAGAAGGCTTGTTCCGCAAACCGGAATTCAGGGGATTCGTTCTTGATAAGGGATGCCAGCTCGTTGAGGCTCTGGCTCTTGCGGAACGGAAGATTGAATTTATCGGAAACTCCATCACCTGCGGTTATGGCGTAGAAAGTATCAACATGTCTGATCCTTTTGAGGATGAAACGGAGAACCATTGGCTTACTTATGCCAATATCGTAAGTGACAGTCTGAAGGCTCAGCATACTTCTATCTCCCGCAGTGGTATCGGTGTATATCGTAATTATAATGGTCCGAAGACAGGTGATGCCGATAACATGCCTTGGCAATATGAATATACCTTATTTGACCAGCATGATGAAAAATGGGATTTTGCCAAGTATCAGCCTCAGTTAGTCTGTATCAATCTGGGTACGAACGATCTTTCTACCAAGAATTATGATATTCAACTCTACGAGAAGAATTATCGCATGTTTCTTAAAACGGTACGTAGCAAGTATCCTCATGCAAAGATTGTGATGTTAACAGGTCCGATGCTCGGCGAGAAGGAGAGTAGCAAGCAGCGAACTGTGCTTAATAGAATCTGTGCTGATGCCAATAAAACTGATAAGAATATTTATCGTTTCGATTTCAGTTTCCAGAAAGGAGATTTAGGTTATGGCGCCAGCTGGCATCCTAGTATGTTGCAGCATCAGAAGATGGCAGCAGAATTGCTTCCGTTCCTGAGAAAACTGATGAACTGGAATTAAATGAAATTGCATGTTTCCAAAACAAAATTATATGATAACAATGAACACAAAAAATCTATTATTGTTGGCATCTCTTACATTGGCGATGCCTCTGACAGCACAGACTCCGCAAGAGGATTTCAAGCGGGATATTACGCTTTCGGGTAGTAACTATGTAGCTTATCGTGGTCCGCAGAAGCAGTTGACTGCGGCTCCTAAAGGTTATAAGCCTTTCTATCTGAGCCATTATGGCCGGCATGGTTCCCGCTATATGATTGGCAAGAAGGCTTATGATGTGCCCTATTTCTCTCTGCTCAAAGCGAAGCAGGAGGGCAAACTGACAGCTAAGGGCGAGGAAACGCTGGCTAAGGTGAAGATGATTCGTGAGGAGGCGAAGGGGCGTGATGGCGAACTGACTCCGCTCGGAGCTCTCCAGCATCAGGGTATCACCAGAAGAATGATGGAGCGCTTCCCTGAGATTTTTGCCGGTAATACGAATATTGAGGCCCGAAGTACTTTGGTAATCCGATGTATCCTCTCTATGGAGAACGGTTTGCAGCAGATGCTGCGCATGAATCCGAAACTTCATATCTTCCATGATGCCAGCGAGCATGATATGTATTATATGAACCAAGACGACAGATACCTGGATAGCTTGAAGAACAGCGTGGGTATCAAGGTGGCACTGCAGGAATTTGCACAGAAGCACGTTAGCTATAGCCGTGTGATGCAGGAACTGTTCAACGACCCTGCCTGGGTGAAACAGAATATCAACCAGAGTGACCTGAACAGAAAACTTTATAAGATGGCAAGCTCAATCCAAGGCACGGAACTGAGGGGCAAGGTTTCGCTCTATGACCTCTTTACGGAGGAGGAACTGTATCAGAACTGGCTGAATGCCAACATCTCGTGGCAGATGGCTTACGGCAACTCGCCTTATACGGGCAATGTGCAGCCGTTCTCCCAGCGCAATCTCTTGAGAAATATTATCCAGAAGGCGGATAGCTGCATCGCCTTGCCGCATCCGGGAGCTACATTGAGATATGGACACGATACAATGGTTACTCCGCTTACCTGTTTGCTGGATTTGAATGGATATGGCGAAGAGATTAAGGATCCGGAGAAGATTGCTTCTCAATGGTGGGATTATAAGATTACTCCGATGGCTACGAATTTGCAGTTTGTTTTTTATAGAAACAAGGCGAATGATGTGCTGGTGAAGGTGCTTTTGAATGAAGACGAGGCTACTTTGCCTATCAAGAGCGATGTGGCACCTTATTACCACTGGAATGACTTCAGGGAGTATTGCCTGAAAAAGCTGGCGGGGTATAAGGGGTATAAAAGGTAAAAATGAAGGCTACTGACTGCTGAGGGACAGGCGATGTAATCGCCTGGAACGGGGGCAGGCGGGGGACTGGCTTCTTTTTTGCTGAACGCGAAACGCTAAAGCGCGAAATGCAAATGGCTAGATAATAAAAAAAAGGGCTTAAGCTTTTTGGGCTTAAGCTCCTTTTTTATGATGGGCGCTTTCCTTGCGCTTTCTTTTTCGCTTTCTTAGCGCTTTTTATTGCTTCGATAACCAGTCTTTATCCTTCTGGTCTTCTTCGAAATCTTTTTCTGAGAAGAGGTTGGTCTGACCAGTCAGTTCGTCAATCACCTGTTGCTCGCTTTTGCCAGCATCTGGATCAAGGTTTTCACCTTCATTCTCTGAGTCAGAACCATCCGGTTCCTCATCATTATCCTCAGAAGGAGGTTCTGGGAATCGGGTTGGTTCCAGTTCCTCGATACTTTCAATCTTCCATGTCGTGAGGCGCTTACCCTTTGCCTTGAAACTCTTCTGCGCAATGAACTGCTCGGCATCGATTTCTTCGGCAGGACGGATGGTATCCACACCGCCATAAGTAACCTTGATGCGTGGATAAACCGTATCGGTAAGCAAGATGAGCTTGCAGTTAGGGTTCTCTCCCATGAAATTCTGATGGCGCTTGGTGGCATCCATCGTGAATCGCTTGATGTATGGATATCCCTGATTGTCGGCATCGTAGAGAATTGCTGTCCATATCTTATGTTCATCCCATTTCTCTAAGCGGATGATGTTGTCCTCGTAGTGGTTGTTGACATCGAAATTGGTGATGTAGAATTCACCGTTGTCGAGTACTACCAAGATAGAATCATCATCATTGAATTCGCCCAGGAAGCGGCCGTTCTCATCGTAGTTGATGCGGTTTACGTCTGGGTCGAACCAAACCTTTCTGCCTCCTAACGTACTGTGGCCGTGACTCTTCAGACCGATGCGGCGAATGGTGCGCTTGGTAAGGAGATTACCTTTGGCAGCACGCCCCTTGATCAGAATGTCTGAGAAATCCTTCTCCAGGAAGATGCTCTGGCGCTTCTTCGTCAGGTCTGGCTCCATCGTACACTTGATGATTTCAGCTTCTCCATTCGGGTTGGCGGTGAAATAGATAACGCGGCTGCCAGGTGTGCCCTGGGTGATGTCATACAACTTGTCGCGGGTCATGGCGGTTACGTTGAATCGCTTGATGAAGTAATCGCCTTGTTTGCCGTCGCGGTAAACACAGTTGTAGATGGTGCGCTTGTCGTTCTTCTTGAATACCTGAACATGGAGGATATTCTTACCAACGAATATTTTGTCGGCTACCTTGGTGACTTTAAACTTACCATCCTTATAGAAGATGATGATGTCATCGAGGTCGGAGCAGTTGCATACGAATTCATCCTTCTTCAACCCTGTACCAACGAAACCTTCCTGACGGTTGATATAGAGTTTCTGGTTAGCCTCTACCACCTTAGTCACCTCAATAGTATCGAAGTTTCTGATTTCTGTTTTGCGAGGATGGTTCTTTCCATACTTGCCCTTGAGATATTCAAACCAGTTGATGGTTACATCGGTCATGTGAGCCAGATCGTTCTCAATCTCAGCAAGTTCAGCCTTAATCTTCATCAGCAGTTCGTCTGCCTTATCCTTATTATATTTAAGGATTCGCTGCATCTTGATTTCCAGGAGCTTGAGGATGTCCTCGCGGGTAATTTCCCGATGGAAGGCATATTCTACCATACCCTTACCGTCTACTTCGGCAGTAAAGAGTTTGTCTTTGAATGGTTCGAGTTTTGAGTCGATGAAGGCAACAACCTCATCCTGACTCTTACTCTGCTCAAACTTTCGCTCCTTGTAGATGCGTTCTTCGATGAAAATCCGTTCGAGAGAAGAGAAGAAGAGCTGTTCCTCCAATTCACCCTTTCTGATCATCAGTTCCTTGCGCAGCAATCCCATAGTGCGGTCTACGCTGTGGCGCAACACATCGCTGATAGTGAGGAAAACAGGCTTGTTGTCTTCGATGACACAGCAGTTGGGCGAGATGTTGATTTCGCAATCGCTGAAAGCGTAGAGTGCATCCATCGTTTTATCTGATGAGGTTCCTGGTGCCAGATGCACAAGAATCTCAACATTTGCCGAAGTAACATCATCTACCTTGCGTGCCTTAATCTTACCCTTTTCTACCGCTTTGGTGATAGAATCGATGAGGCTGCCTGTAGTCTTGCTGAATGGTATCTCGCTGATAACGAGTGTCTTGTTGTCGAGCTTGTCTATCTTGGCTCTTACCTTCAATGCACCACCTCGCTGTCCATCATTGTATTTACTTACATCGATGGCACCGCCTGTAGGGAAGTCGGGATAGAGTTGGAATGGCTCGCCCTTGAGATAGTGGACGGCAGCATCGCAAATCTCATTGAAATTATGTGGCAAAACCTTACTGCTCAATCCCACGGCAATACCCTCGGCACCTTGTGCCAGGAGCAGCGGGAATTTGGCAGGGAGCGTGATAGGCTCCTTGTTTCTGCCATCATAAGAGAGTTGCCAGTCGGTGGTTTTAGGATTGAAAACCACATCGAGAGCAAACTTAGAGAGGCGTGCCTCGATATATCGGGGAGCAGCGGCACGGTCGCCCGTAAGAATGTTTCCCCAGTTACCCTGCGTATCGATGAGCAGGTCTTTCTGTCCCATCTGTACCAAAGCATCTCCGATAGACGCATCACCGTGAGGGTGAAACTGCATGGTATGTCCCACGATATTGGCAACCTTGTTGTATCTTCCGTCGTCCATGCGCTTCATAGAGTGGAGGATGCGTCGCTGTACCGGTTTCAAACCATCCTCAATATGAGGAACGGCACGTTCGAGGATAACATACGATGCATAGTCGAGGAACCAGTTCTGATACATTCCGCTGAGGTGATGTACAGCAGAAGCATCGAATCGGTTCACCGGCTTATAATCGGAATGTTTCTCGGTCGAAATCTCCTCGTTGTCATCTTCTGCAGCATCCTGTTCAGATTCTGCAGAAGAATTTACCAAATTTGGCGATTTTTCCTCTTCAAGACCGTTTTTATCTTTAATTTCGTCGCTCATATATAGCTTTTAATACTTATTTTATTAATTTATGGCAAAAATACAACAATTTTTCGAGAAAAAAGAGTATCTTTGCCGAAAATTTGAAAAAAATAAGATTTAATCATGGCACAGGAAGATGTTTTTAAGAAAATTGTAAGCCATTGCAAGGAATATGGCTTCGTGTTCCCAAGTAGTGAAATTTATGATGGCTTGGCTGCCGTTTATGACTATGGTCAGAATGGTGTTGAGCTCAAAAACAATATCAAACAGTACTGGTGGCAGAGTATGGTATTGTTGCACGAGAACATTGTTGGTCTCGATGCAGCTATCTTCATGCACCCTACAGTATGGAAGGCATCTGGACACGTAGATGCTTTCAATGACCCATTGATTGATAACCGCGATTCAAAGAAGCGTTATCGTGCCGATGTGCTCATCGAGGATCACATGGCTAAGTATGAGGAGAAGATTGCCAAGGAGATTGCCAAGGCTAAGAAGCGTTTCGGCGATAGCTTTGATGAGGCTCAGTTCCGTGCAACTAATCCTCGCGTTCTGGAGAACCAGAAGAAGTTTGATGATCTCCATGCCCGCTATACTGAGGCTATGCAGGGGCCTAACCTGGAGATGCTGAAGCAGATTATCGAGGATGAGGGTATCGTCTGCCCTATCAGCGGTACCAAGAACTGGACTGATGTCCGTCAGTTCAACCTGATGTTCTCTACCCAGATGGGTGCTGCCAGCGATGCTACAAGCAAGGTATATCTCCGTCCTGAGACAGCTCAGGGTATCTTCGTAGATTATCTGAGCGTTCAGAAGACCGGCCGTATGAAGTTGCCATTCGGTATCTGTCAGATTGGTAAGGCTTTCCGTAACGAGGTTGTAGCCCGTCAGTTCGTATTCCGTATGCGTGAGTTCGAGCAGATGGAGATGCAGTTCTTCTGCCAGCCTGGTACTGAGATGAAGTGGTTTGAATATTGGAAGAAGGTTCGTCTGGCTTGGCACGAGGCTCTCGGTATGGGTAATGAGAACTACCGTTATCACGATCACGAGAAACTGGCTCACTATGCCAATGCTGCTACCGACATCGAGTTTAAGATGCCATTCGGCTTCAAGGAGGTAGAGGGTATCCACAGCCGTACCAATTTTGACCTTTCTCAGCACGAGAAGTACAGCGGCCGTTCTATCAAGTACTTCGATCCAGAGAAGAACGAGAGCTATGTACCTTACGATGTAGAGACATCTATCGGTGTAGACCGTATGTTCCTCAGCGTAATGTGCCACTCTTACTGCGAGGAGAAGCTGGAGAATGGCGAGACACGTGTTGTTTTGCGTTTGCCAGAGGCTTTGGCACCTGTTAAGTGTGCTGTGTTCCCATTGGATAAGAAGTATGGTTTGCCAGAGTTGGCACACGAAATCGTTGACGAACTGAAGTTCCACTTCAATACTCACTATGGCGATCCTAAGGATTCTATCGGTAAGCGTTATCGCCGTCAGGATGCTATCGGTACTCCATTCTGTATCACCGTAGACCACGAGACTCCAAACGATCATAAGGTAACTCTGCGTTATCGTGATACCATGGAGCAGGAGCGCGTAGCTATCTCAGATCTTCGCAGCATCATCGAGGAGCGCGTAAGCATCACTAGCGTATTGAAGAAGCTTGGCAAGGAAATCAAGAACTTCTAATTAATCAAATATATCTAGATGAATCTTAAGAGTTTGAAATATTTCTTCTTCCTCATGATGGCAGTGATCACACTGTCATCATGTAGCGAAGATGATGATACTGTCTCGGAATATGCCAACTGGAAGGAGCGTAACGAGCAGGCTTTTGCCGATACATTGGCTTATGCCAGGAAGATGGGCGAAGCTAACGGCTGGTACGTTTATAAGAACTGGACGTTCGAAAAACAGACTCCGAACAAAGATCAGAATGGTAATTTAGTGCCCCTTACTTATAAGGATTGCGATAATATCATCGTTCATGTTCTGAAGACGGGAGAGGGTAAAACTTCTCCAATCCTTACCGATTCGGTACAGGTGAGCTATCGTGGCCGTTTCATTCCTACTGATAATTATAAGGAAGGTTACGTCTTCGACCAGAGTTTTACGGGTACTTTTGATGCTGCTACAGCTAATCCTATCCGTAGTGTGGCCGGTGGATTTATCAATGGCTTTACCACCGCATTGCTCAAGATGCATCCGGGCGACCATTGGCAGGTGTTCATTCCATACCAGCTGGCTTATGGCGAGAGCGGTAATTCTTCAATCCAAGGCTATTCAATGCTCCGTTTTGAGATGGTGCTCAAGAGTTATAAGAGAGCTTCTGGCAAGAAGTGGATTACTAAATAATAAGAATAAAGATTTAGAGAAAAGTATGTGCATATGTTTGAAATGATATATGCACATATTTTTTTGTATGAGCGATATACGAGAAATTAATTTATGCTTTATAGCAAGAAGACAGATTATTTGATGGAGTCGATTCGCCTGGGTAGGGAGATGGATCGGCGCGAGAAACTCAATCTTATTGTAGGGTTGAGTATACCTTCTATGCTGGCTCAGATTTCTACGGTGATGATGTTCTTCATTGATGCTTCTATGGTGGGGCATCTGGGAGCAGAGGCTTCTGCCAGTATCGGATTGATAGAGTCAACTACCTGGCTTATAGGTAGCTTGCTCAGTGCAGCTGCTACTGGCTTTTCTGTACAGGTAGCTCATTTTATCGGAGCTAATGATTTTGCAAATGCCCGTCAGGTGTTTCGTCATGCGCTGATTTGCGGTGTGGCGTTCAGCATTTTTGTTTCTCTTCTCTGTGTCGGCATTCATGCTTATCTGCCTTATTGGCTGGGTGGAGGTGCTGATATAGCCACCAATTCCTCTCGCTATTTTCTGATATACGGTCTGGTACTGCCATTCGTTTTCCTTTATCACATATCCGAAATGATGCTGAAATCGGCGGGCAATATGCATACGCCTAGTGTGATGGCAGTATTGATCTGCATCTGCGATGTGATATTCAATTACCTGTTTATCTATATCCTGAAGTTGGGTGTTGTGGGGGCTGCCTTAGGAACGGCGATGGCTTATGTCTGCATCTCTCTGCCTAATCTTTATCTTGCAGGTTTCAAGAATAAGATACTGAATCTCCGTCAGGACCATGTCCGTTTCCGTTGGGTCAGGTCGTATGTTCATAATGCCTGTAAAATCAGCATTCCGATAGCCATACAGAACATATTGATGAGCGGGGCGCAGATAGTGAGTACCATGATTGTGGCACCTCTTGGCAATATAGCCATTGCTTCCCATTCTTTTGCTATTACGGCAGAGAGTCTTTGCTATATGCCGGGCTATGGTATTGGTGATGCGGCTACTACTCTGGTGGGACAGACGCATGGAGCAGGGCGAGTAGGTTTGTGCAAGAATTTTGCCTATATGACAGTAGGACTTGGAATGGCTGTGATGGCTGTGATGGGAGTGGTGATGTATGTCTTTGCTCCTGAGATGATTGGCGTTCTTTCTCCGGTAGAAAGTATCCGTGAGATGGGGACCATCTGTTTGCGTATCGAGGCTTTTGCTGAACCATTCTTTGCAGCTAGCATCGTGACCTATTGTGTTTGTGTAGGAGCGGGCGATACCAGAAAACCGGCGATGATCAATCTCGGTACCATGTGGCTGGTGCGCCTCACTCTGGCTTATGCTCTTTCCAAGAGCTATGGCTTGGAGGGAGTATGGATAGCGATGGCTATCGAACTCACATTCAGGGGAATCCTCTTCCTTATCCGCCTCTTCAGAGGTTCATGGATGAAGAGTTTTCATGTAGGTTAGGATTGGTTTTCTGCCTCCAATGTTAGTTTTAGGTTAAGATTTGCATACATCGCGAAGATATTCTCTAAAATGTTTGCAAATCTTTTTTATTTTTCTTAATTTTGCATCGCAGACAGTAACCATGTTGCTGGTTTTGTTGTTATATATAGGTGAACTTGTTAAGTAGCATGATATATATATAATAAGGTATAAAGAAAGAATGATATAGAAAACAATAAATACATAAATAATTAAAATCAGATGAAACTAAGAAAGATTTTTGCAGCAGTTGTGCTGTTCCTTTCTGCAGGTACAGCGATGGCACAGCAGATGCCAGCTATTCCGGTAGACAAGAATGTGAAGATAGGTCGTCTTGATAATGGATTGACTTACTACATTCGTCACAACAGTTATCCTGAGAATGTGGCCAGTTTCTACATCGCTCAGAAAGTGGGTTCTATCAATGAGAATGATGACCAGCGCGGTTTGGCTCACCTCTTGGAGCACCTTGCCTTCAATGGTACCGACCATTTCAAGGGCAACTCTCTGCAGGACTATCTGCAGAGCATCGGTGTACAGTATGGCCGTAATCTCAACGCCTATACAGCAGTAGAGAAGACTGTTTATTACTTCACAGATGTTCCTACTACCCGTACTACAGCCGTAGACTCCTGTATGCTTATCCTCAAGGACTGGAGTAATGGTATCAGTCTTACTGAAGATGCTATCGAGAGCGAGCGTGATGTGGTGCACAATGAGTACCGTATGCGCATTGTAGGTCAGCAGCGCATGATAGAGCGTTCACTTCCTAAGCTCTATCAGGGCGAAAAGTATGGCTACCGTTTCCCTATCGGTTTGATGAGCGTTATCGATGGTTGTAAGCCAGAAACTCTCCGTGCTTACTACCGCAAATGGTATCGTCCAGACAATCAGGCTATTATCATCGTGGGTGATGTAGATGTAAATCATATCGAAGCTAAGATTAAGGAACTCTTCTCAGGTATCAAGGTACCTAAGAATGCCGCTAAGATAGAGAAGGTAGAAGTATCTGATAATGATTCAGCCATCTATGTTATCGACAAGGATAAGGAGCAGCAGGTTGATCTCTTCCAGATTTATATGAAGCACAATGCTGTGCCAGATTCTCTGAAGGGCAATATGAGCTATCTCCTGAAGGGATACATGGATAACGTGATTTCTTCTATGATTGCTGCCCGTTATGCAGAGAAGGCATTGGAGCCAGACTGTCCATATCTCCAGGCAAATGCCGGTGATGGTTCATACCTGATTTCAAGCACAAAGGATGCTTTCACCCTTACCGGTGTAGCTAAGCCAGGAAAGATTAAGGAGGCTTATGCTGCTGTTCTCCGCGAGGCACAGCGTATGCACGAGTTCGGTTTCACAGCTACAGAGTATCAGCGTGCCAAGGATGAATTCATGAGCCAGGTTGACAAGGCTCTTGCCAACAAGGATAAGATGAAGAACGAGCAGTTTACCACCCAGTATGTGGATAACTTCATTTCTAACGAGCCTATTCCGTCAGTAGAAGAGGAGAGCCAGATCTGGAAGATGGTAGTTCCAAACTTGCCTCTTGAGGTTATCAACAGCTATGCCAAGCAGTTGGTTTGCCAGAGCGATACTAACCTTGTATCATTGGTTATGATGCGCGAGCAGGCTGGTGCCGTTTATCCTACCGAGCAGGAACTTTCTGCCATCGTAAAGCAGGTACGTGCTGAGAAGCTCGAGGCTTATGTGGATAATGTTAAGCAGGAACCTCTCATCGCTCAGGCTCCTAAGGCTGGTAAAATTAAGAAGACTGTTGAGAACAAGAAGTTGGGCTTCAAGGAGTTGACTCTTTCTAATGGCGCTAAGGTGGTATTGAAGAAGACCGATTTCAAGGACAATGAGATTGCTTTCGCAGCTTCAGCCAATGTGGGCTATTCTACTTTCGGCAAGGAAGACTTCCTGAATGCTGCATTTGCAGCAGATGTGCTCGATGCTAGTGGTCTTGGCGATTTCTCAAGCAATGATCTTGATAAGGCTTTGGCAGGTAAGCAGGTTGGCGTTTCGTTCAGCTTGAGTCCTTTCAATCATGGTTTGAAGGGTAATTCTACTCCTAAGGACATCGAAACCCTGATGCAGCTCATCTATCTCAAGATGACCGCAGTAAGCAAGGACCAGAAGAGCTTCGACAATATGAAGAGTATGGTGGCTACTGTTCTTGCCAACAAGAGCAACAACCCAAACCTCGTATATCAGGATTCTGTTCAGAGCACCCTCTATTTGGGTAGCAAACTTGCCCGTGTGCCAGAGGCAAGCGATATAAAGGATATCAACTACGACCGTATCCTGGAGATTGGTAAGCAGTTCTACGGCAATGCCAAGGACTTCACCTTCTATTTCGTAGGTAACTATGATGAGAAGACTCTCCTCCCACTCATCGAGCAGTATATCGCCAGTCTGCCAAACAATGGCTTCAAGCTGAAGAACAAGCAGATTCCTTATGCTAATGGTAAGGTAAGCAATGTCTTTACCAAGGCAATGGAGAACCCACAGAACCAGGCAACAGAGATCTGGTATACCAAGGCGCCATTCACCTTGAAGAATTCTGTTCTTGCTGATGTTTCTGCCCGTTTGCTGGAGATGAAGTATTTGCGTACTATCCGTGAGGAACTCAGCGCTGCTTATCATGCAGGAGCAAACTATGGTTTGCTTCGCGATTATGATAACAAGGCTGCCATCTCTATTTCAGCCGTGGCTCAGTTGAACCCAGAGAAGTCGGATATCGCTATTCCTTACTTCTTCAAGGGTATGGAAGAGACCGTAGCCCAGCCAAATGCAGAAGACCTTCTGAAGGTGAAGGAGATTCTCCTGAAGCAGGCTGCTGTTAGCGAAAAAAACAATGTTTATTGGCTTGGTGCGTTGAGCACATACGAGCGTATGGGTGTTGATACTCATAGCGATTACAAGGAGATGGTGAAGAATCTGAAGGCATCTGAGATTTCAGACTTCCTGAAGAATGTCATCTTGAAGAGTGGTAATCACTTCGAGATCATCATGAAGGCAGTGAAGAACGAGAAGTAAAATCTCGGACTTGATATAATAAACTTGAATAATAAACGAAAAAATCCCGTTGTACAAGCCAGATGGCTGACAACGGGATTTTTACGTTTTTTTCTTTTCCCAAAATTTTTGAAACTCATCATTTAAGAGTCGTTTCGAAAATCTCTCTTAAAAAAGAAAGGATGCGTCTTTATATTGTATAAGAGCATCATCTTCCCTCCTTTACGTCATGTTTCCGAAGAGTATTAACCTCTTCTCTTTGCCTTAGAGGCAAGAGCCTCGCGGCGATCCTGAAGAATCTGTTGGCATCTATCGATTGCCTGATTCTGATTTTCTGAATTTACCTTAATTAAATCATTCATAACCTATTGATATTTGTTAACCGCTTGCAAAGATAGGGGTTTTCTACCTATTTCTAGGTACAAAATGCATGAAAATACGTGTTTTATTCGTTATTTTTTGATTTATGTCAAAAAAATGTGCAATCGTTTGAACAGTTTCCCCCCCTAGAATGATAATTGGTATTTCCTGAACGATTTTTTTCATTATCTTTTAAACGAATTGTCATCGCAATCGTCTATAATAACGTAAAAAGAGTAGAAATGATGAGTTTTTAGGGAGATTCATACGCGAAATAGGGATTTTTCTTATCATATTCCCGATTTTTTTTGCGAACTTTGCACCCGAAAGAACAATAGGAAGTATTGGGTATATATAAATAAGAGTGATAAAATAAATATATAGAAAGCAATGAAAAAGGTATTTCTTTTGGCTGCCCTCGTGCTCGCATGCACAGCTGGCAGCAACGCAAGCGCTATGAACGAGGCAGCGCTCAATGCCTCAATGTCTGAGATGATGCCGGTTAAGAAAACGGCTAAGAAGACAACAAAGAAGACTTCTAAGAAGACTACGACCAAGAAGACTTCTACAAAGAAAACAACTTCTGCAGCATCTAGCACTACAGCAGCAACTACAACTTCTGCAACAACAACTGCTGCAACAACCAGCAATGCAGGCTCAGCCGTTGCAGGTATCTTGGGTGCTGTACTGGGCGGAAACTCTAACAGCAGCAGTTCTGCAGGTAGCAGTATTATCAATGGCATTCTGAATAATGTAATCGGTTCAGGTACCTTCAGTAAGCAGGATCTCTGTGCCCATACCTGGAAGTACAGCAAGCCGGGATGCGCCTTTACCTCTGAGAATCTCCTGGCACAGGCTGGCGGTGAGATTGCTGCCAACAAGGTAGAGGAGAAGTTGAGTGAGTATTACAGCAAGTTTGGCTTCAGTAGTTCAAACACCTATTTCACCTTCAAAACTGATGGAACTTTCGCTGCCAAGATAGATGGCAAGCCATGGCAGGGCAATTATACTTTTGATGAGAAGACTCACGCCATTCAGATGAAGGGATTAATCTTGAGTATGTCGGGTTATGCTACGAAGACTGCCAATGGCATCAGCCTGCTCTTCGACCAGAAGAAGTTGCTCAACCTCATCAAGACCATCGGTTCCCTCAAGGGTAATTCTACGCTCAGCGCTCTCGGTACTATCGCCAATAATTACGATGGTATGCGTGTAGGTTTCGAGATGACTAAGTAATCCTGAAGGATAGAATCCATTACTGAGCCTTCTGTTGGAGTGGGCTCAGTAGATGATAATCGCCCTGTAAGAAGTAAAGCATCTTTCAAGCTATGCTTTGCTCTTTACAGGGCGATTTTTCTTGTTTATTTCACGCTCAGTTTCATTGTCTTTACATCCTTGCTGTTGGTTCCTATCATAATCTGGAAGTCGCCTGGTTCTATCACGTGCTTCAGATCTGCGTTGTAGAACTTGAGCATATCTGGGGTGATATCAAAGCTTACCTCCTTGCTTTCACCTACTGCCAGATGGATGCGCTGGAAACCTTTCAGTTCCTTTACAGAGCGGGAGATGCTGGCTACCATGTCACGGATGTAGAGCTGCACAATCTCGTCGGCATCGCGGGAGCCGTTGTTCTTAATGGTGACGCTAGCTGTAATCTTCTTGCCATCCTGCCATTCGGTAGCCTCCTCATTGCTGATGCCGGCCTCCTGGCTGCTCAGGCGGAAGTTGCTGTATGAAAAGTTGGTATAGCTCAAGCCGTAACCGAAAGGATAGAGCGGACCATTGCTTACATCCAGACAGTTGCTGGCAAACTTGGCAAACTTCTCATTATCGTCTGCTACAGGGCGACCGGTGTTCTGATGGTTGTAGTAGAGAGGCTCCTGACCGGTAGTCTTAGGCATCGAAGTGGTGAGCTTACCCGATGGCGATTTGTCGCCAAAGATGACATCGCAGAGTGCATCGCCCATCTCTGAGCCTCCAAACCATACATTCATGATGGCTGGTACATGGGCTTTCTCCCAAGTAAGAACCGTAGGACGGCCCGCAAAGTTGAGGAGCACTACTGACTTGCCCGTCTTCAGGAGTTCGGCAAGCAGTTCGCGCTGTACGTCCGGCATCTCCAGGTTGGTACGGCTACCGCATTCGCCGCTCATCTCGGCACTTTCGCCCATAGCACATACTATCACGTCGGCCTCTTTCGCAATCTTCAGCGCTTCAGCCTTCATCTCAGCCTCGTTGCCCCAGTTGATTGGCTTGCCGCATTCGCCGTTTTGCTGCAGTTCCTGATTGCGCCAGATATTGCTTCCCTGGGCATATAATAAGGTGGCTTTTCCGGCAAGTGCATGCTCCATTGCCTCCTTGATGGTGGTATATTTAGATGGTACCTGTGCCACGCTCCATGTACCGGCTATGTTGTTTCGGGTGTCGGCAAGCGGACCTATCAGGGCTATCTTTCCTTCCTTCTTCAGTGGCAGGATATTGCCTTCGTTCTTCAGAAGCACGAAGGTCTCTGCTGCTACATCGCGGGCTGCCTGACGGTTCTCAGCGGTATAAATCTCGCTCTTGCTGCGCTTGGTGTTGCAGTAGCGGTAAGGGTCGCTGAACAGGCCCAGTTTATATTTCGCTTCCAGAATGCGGCGACAGGCGATGTTCACATCCTCCTCGCTCACCTTTCCTTCTGCTATGCTCTTAGCCAGATGCTTTACGAAGGCGTTGGAGCACATGTCCATATCGGTACCCGCCTTCAGTGCCTGTTCCGAAGCCTCCTGGATGTCTTTTGCCGTTCCGTGCTGCAGAATCTCGGCGATAGAAGCGTAATCGGTAACCACGAAACCGTTGAATCCCCACTGCTTTCTCAAGACATCGGTCATCATCCATTTGTTGGCTGTAGCAGGTATGTAGTCGATGAGATTGAATGAAGACATCACGCTGCCTACGCCAGCCTTCACCACTGCCTCGTAAGGTGGAAGATACTGGTTCATCATGCGCACGCGGCTCATATCTACCGTGTTATATTCCTTTCCGCTCTCAACGCCTCCGTACAGGGCAAAATGCTTCAGACAGGCCATGATGCGGTTGGCTCTCAGAATCTCTTCTGTGCGCATATCCACGCCCTGGTAGCCCTGAGTCATCGCTGCTCCCATCACGCCGCTCAGATAAGGATCCTCGCCATTTCCTTCGCTTATTCGTCCCCAGCGGGCATCGAGCGCAATGTCTACCATAGGAGAGAAAGTCCAGTTGATGCCGTCGGCACTTGCTTCCTTGGCCGATACTTCGCCTACCTTCTTCATCGCCTCGGTATCCCATGAGCAGGAGAGGGCGAGAGGGATAGGGAACATCGTTTCGTAACCATGAATCACGTCCATACCTACGAGCAGCGGGATGCCCAGACGGCTGTTCTTGATGGCGATTTCCTGCAGAGCCTTGATCTTGTCGAGCCCTTTGATATTGAAAACTCCGCCCATGTTGCCCTGGGCGATATCGCTGCCTACCTGAGTATCAAGTGCGCCGCCGGTGGTGATGTCGCCAGCTACCATCAGGTTCAGCTGACCTATCTTCTCCTGTAACGTCATCTTCGCCATCAGTTGGTCGATATACTCCTTCATGGGTAGAATCTTGCCTTTCTTGGTTGTGGCAGTTACTTTTTTCTTAGGGGCTGCGGTATGGGCGAAAGCAGGTGCTGCCATAGAACCAGCCAAAAGAAATGTGAGTGATAAAAGTGCTGTTCTCATTGTTTATTATGTTAATTGTTATTTTTATGTTTATCTTTTGCAAAGATAATAAAAAAGATGATACGATGCGCGATAGAAATGTTAAAATGTGGATGAACTTTTCTTTTTCAGATAGAAATGTATCTGATAATGAGATGGATAAGAAAAATGGAGAATATATAAAAAGTGGATGCGGTATAGACGAAAAATGCGAAGAAATCTACATTTCTTCTATATTTGATTTGTCGTTTCCGATTTTTTTATTACTTTTGCACATGAAACCTCATGAAAATAAATCAATCTTAAACGGAATCAAGTTGATGTATCGCGTAAATGAATTATGGGGAAAGGCATTCTTCTTCCTGCTCTTTGTCTTGATGCCTCTTTCTCTTGCAGCAAAAACAACAGATAATATAGAGCAGCTTTTTCAGAGTCTGGACAACGCCATTGCCCATTCGGCTGATTATGTGAAGGTACGTGAAGCCCGAATTCGCGATTGGGAGCAGAAACTGAAGACCGCCAGGCGGCTAAGCAGTAAGTATGATGCCTGTTTTGCGCTCTTTGAGGAATACCGCTCCTACAAGAATGACATGGCGCTGAAATACATCAACCAGTGTATGGAACTTGCCTTCAGAATGGGCGATAAAAAGAAGGTGGAAAATGCCAAGGCGCTGCTTGCTTTCCAGGAGTCGACCACGGGCGATTATGCCGAATCGTACGACCTGCTGAAGTCTGTCAATATCGCTGATCTTGATGCTGAGGGCAAACGCAACTACCTCTGGGCTTGCCAGCACCTGTATGGCGAGATGGCATATTATTCCAACGTTCCTTCCTTGAAGAAATATTATGCCGGCAAGCGTAATGCCTATCAGGCTGCAATAGACAGCACATTCAGCCATGATGATGACCTTTATCTGCAGATGCAGGAGGTGAGGGCACGCGATGCAGGCAATATGAAGGAGGCTTTGCGATTGAGCGATAAGCGGCTGTCGATGACGAAACCGGGCACCCATCAGTATGCCATTGTACAGTTTTATCGCGGCTTGACCTACAATCAGTTTGGCGATGAAGAGCAGTTTCTCAGCTGCCTCTTGCGTTCTGCTATCTGCGATGTCCAGTTGGCTGTGATGGACCAGGGGTCGCTCTGGGAACTCGCCAATCTGCTCAATGCCGAACCGGGCGAGCAGAAGCGCTCTTACGAGTATATCAAGTTTGCCTGGAAGTCGGCTACCGTTTTCAATACGCCTATCCGCAGCCGCCAGATCATGCCTGTGCTCACGCAGATTGAGGAGGGCTATCAGAAAGAGCTTTCTTCGAGCAACCAGCATCTGCGGCTCATGGTAGCGTGTTCAGCCTTGCTTCTCTTTGTGGTTATGCTCTTGCTCTACTATGTCAACAAGCAGCGCAAGCGCATTGCTGCGGCCCATCATAAGCTGAAGGAAACCAACCATGCCTTGCAGTTGGCAAATGAGCGTCTTAACGAGATGAACCATTCTCTCAACGAGATGAACCATTCACTCAACGAGAGTAACAAGATGAAGGAAGTATATATTGGTCGATTCCTGCGCCTTTGTGCCATCTATGTCGACAAGATAGAGACCATGCGCAAGCGAGTAGTGAAACTAGTGAAGGCAAGAGAACTCAACAAGTTGCTGGAGCAGATGCAGGCTGGCGAGGCCTACATGGGCGAGCTGTATGAGTATTTCGATTCCGCCTTCCTGAAGCTCTTCCCTGACTTTGTTGAGGAGTTCAATGCCCTCTTGAGGCCTGAAGAGCGTATCGTGCTCGAAGATGACAGCCGTCTTTCTACCACCCTCCGTATCTTTGCCCTTATCCGTCTGGGCATCGAGGACAGTTCTAAGATTGCCGAGTTCCTTCACTATTCTGTGAACACTATCTATAATTATCGCGCCAAAATCAAGAATAGTGCCATCTGTGACAGGGAAGAGTTCGAGCAGCGTGTGAAGCAGATTGGCATGAAATAAGCCTTTCTGGGCGTATGGGTAAAACTTCCGATAATCAGGGCGTTGACTATTTTCTGGGAAAGAGTAAATGCTTCGGGTACCCATGTACGGCGTTTTGCCGTATTATATGGGTTAACTAACCGATAATCAGCGTGTTGATTGTTTTTGCGGAAAGAGTAAATGCTTCAGGTACCCATGCATCGCGTTTCGCGATGTATGGGTAGTCATTTGATAATCAAAATATTGATGTTTGTGTATCCCTGTTTCTGCGAACTTGGTGATGGGTGATAGGCGATAGAAATCGCATAATAGTTTGACGTTGTGTTTTACAACGTCAAGTTGGTTAATCTTCTGATAATCAAGATATTGATATTTTTGAATATCCCGGTTTTTACGAGTTTGTCAATGGATGAAAAGCATGGGAATACAATAAAAGTTTGTTACGGCGTTTCACCGTAACAAGCTTTTATGCGTTATATTTATTTCTTCCCTCCGTTCAATTTCTCAGAATCGAATCATTCTTTTAAAAGAGCTCGAAGGCTTTCTTGAGCTTCAGGTTATCGGCTGCATTACCAACAAGAGCCTCAAACTTTCCGGCTTCAGCCTTCCAGGATGAAGATGCCTCATCGTAGAAACTGAGGGCCTCTTTGCTGATGGTGATGCTGATATCCTTGCTCTCACCTGGCTGGAGATAAACCTTCTGGAATCCCTTCAGCTCCTTCTGAGGACGGTCTACTGATGACTTGACATCGTGGATGTAGAGCTGAACCGTCTCGGCTCCGGCACGCTTACCTGTATTCTTTACGTTTACGGTAAAGGTGATTGTGCCGTCCTGCTTCATCTGCACCTTGTCGCTGCGCAGATTAGAGATGGCAAACTGGGTGTAGCTCAAGCCGTGACCGAATGCAAAGGTAGGCTTGATGCGCTCCTTATCTGTCCAGCGGTAACCTACATAGATGCCTTCCTTATATTCCTCATCAATGATGTTGCCCTTCGTGCTGGCTCCACCTTCCTGGCGCCAGGTTCCCGGATAGGTATTGAGTGCATGAGCACCTGTTTCCTTCAGCGAGTTGACCCATGTAAACGGCAACTTTCCGCTAGGGTTGGCATCGCCTGTAAGGATGCTTGCAAGGGCTTCGCCGCTCTCCGAACCGATGAACCAGCCCTGTACGATGCCGGCAACCTTAGCCTTCCAAGGCATAGCTACCGCATTGCCCGAGATGTTGACATAAACGAAGTTTCTGTTTGCCTTAGCCAAAGCCTCGATCAGCTTATCCTGATGGTATGGCAACTCATAATGCTTGCGGTCGTGACCCTCACAGTCCTGGAAATCGCTCTTGTTCAGACCGCCAAACATGATGACATAGTCGGCAGTCTTGGCTTTCTCTACGGCTTCGGCTATCAGTTCAGCCTCGCTGCGCTTATCTTCCAGGTTCTGGCCGGTTGTAACGCCATTGTAGTTGCCCGTTACATCGCCCACATATCCGCGGGCATAATCTACCTCGATGCCGTCCTTGCCCAAGCGCGTCTTCAGGCCATCGAGAGGCGAAATCTCGCGCTGTACCTTGAGCGAAGAAGAGCCTCCGCCTACGGTCATCATCTTGATGGCATTCTCGCCCACTACCAGTACGCGCTTAGCCTTCTGGGTGTTGATAGGGAGCACATTGTTCCTGTTCTGGAGCAATACGATGCCTTCCTCAGCAATCTGTCTGGCAGCTGCATAATGGCTCTCGGAACAGAGGAAACCATGAGGGCGGTTCGGATTCATCGTGGTGCGATAGAAGAGGCGCAATACGCGGCGCACCTTATCGTCCAGCTCCTTCTGGGTGAACTTTCCTTCCTGTATGGCCTTCATGTAAGGCATGGAGAGATAATAGTTGTCGTAGGCATTGGTAGCGCCCATCGTAAGACCGTCTGTCCAGGTGCCGAACTCCATATCCAGCCCGTTCTTTACAGACTGTTCCAGGTCGTGAGCACCGCCCCAGTCGCTTACCACGACACCATCATACTTCCAGTCGCCCTTCAGAATCTTGTTCAGGGTCCACTGGTTGTGGCAGTTGTGCTCATTCTTATATAGGTTGTAGGCTCCCATGATACCCCATGTCTTACCCTTCTCAACAGCCGCCTTGAAGGCAGGGAGATAGATTTCGTGGAGAGCACGGTCGCTGACAATTACGTTGACCTGATGGCGGTATTCCTCATCGTTGTTCAGGCAATAGTGCTTTACGCAGGCTGATACGCCCTTAGACTGCAATCCCTGAATATACGGCACTACCATGATGCTTGCCAGGAACGGATCTTCGCCCATATACTCGAAGTTGCGGCCGTTGAGAGGCGTGCGATAGATGTTGACGCCAGGACCCAGAATCATGTCCTTGCCGCGATACAGGGCTTCTTCGCCCAATGCTTCGCCATAGATGCGGCTCATCTGCGGATTCCATGATGCGGCAAGACAGGTGAGGGCAGGGAAGGCTACACAGGAGTCGTTGGTCTGGCCAGCCTGTTCCCACTCATCCCACAATACGTCAGGACGCACTCCGTGAGGTCCGTCATCCGTCCAGAAGTCAGGAAATCCCAAGCGTGGTACACCGGCTGATGAAAACTTGCTCTGAGCATGGATGATGCGTATCTTCTCTGCCAGCGTCATGCGGGAGATGGCTTCATCGATGCGCTGCTCTACCGGCTTGGTCTGGTCGAGATAGACAGGCAATTGTCTGTTTGCCTGCTGTGCCTGTGATGGAGCGATGGTTGCAACCGACAGGACACATGATAAAATGAACTGTTTCATAAGTATGAATATTTATTATGGTTTGTTTATTTCTTGCAGTTGTTTGTTTTGCACACCGCCTCTCACGTTTTTTTGTGCGTTTAGGCGTATATGCTCATTCATCTGCAAAATTACTAAATAAATAATGAAAAAATGGTGGGTGATAAGTGAAAAGTGGATGGGTGTAAAAAATATAACTTTTGTAAGTTGTTGATAATGAGAAGTATAATGAGCGATGTGCGTTATTGAAAAGTGGCAGAGTGTGAACACTGAAATATACTGATATAACGTTTCAGGGGTGTTCTAGCCTCATTTTCTCCATTTTACCCCATCCACTTTCGTATAGTTATTAAAAATAGATAAGTATCTGAAAACTAACAATATAAGTTGTTTGAAGCAAGTATTTTTCCCACTTATCTGTTGAAGGGGTTAGGAATTATCAAAAAATCATATTATATTTGCAAACGAAAACACGGCTTAACGCATTTTAGAAAATGCACAGCCGCACAGTCTTAAACATTATTATAATAGAGTGAACTAACAAACAGATATTTTTCTAAACTAATAATCGAATATGAAAACAAAAAGTCTATTGCTGGCGACTGCATTATTGATGTCGACGTCAGCGCTCGCACAGAAAAACACCTTCAAGGGTGTCGTGTTGGATGACCAGGGTGAACCCGTTATCGGAGCCACCGTACAGGTTAAAGGCGTCAAGGGTGCCGGTGCAATTACCGACCTTGATGGTAACTTTGTCATCGATGCAGATGCTAACCAGACCTTGGTTATCACCTACATTGGCTACAAGGATGCAGAGATTCGTCCTTCAGCCAACATGAAGATTACTCTGAAACAAGACGACAAGGCTTTGGATGAAGTGGTTGTTGTAGGTTACGGTGTTCAGAAGAAGAGCGTGGTAACTGCAGCTATCGCTAAAGTGAGCACTGAAGATTTGGCTGGCAAGAGCCCAGTGCGTGTTGATAACGCATTGAAGGGTCTGGCTGCCGGTGTCAACGTAACTTCTTCTTCAGGACAGCCTGGTGCATCTCCTAAAGTCCGTATTCGCGGTACAGGTACTATCAACAATTCAGATCCTCTCTATATCGTGGACGGTATGCCTATCGAGGGTGGTCTCGACTATCTCAACCCTAGTGATATCGAGAGTATCGAGGTGCTGAAGGATGCCGCATCAGGTGCTATCTATGGAGCCCGTGCTGCCAATGGTGTAGTACTTGTTACCACCAAGAAGGGTAAGATGGGCAAGGCACAGATCAACTACAATTTCTCTTATGGTTGGCAGAGTGCATGGAAGAAGCGTGATGTAACCAGCGCTACCGATTATGCAATCCTTCAGAATGAGCGTGCCTTAAACGGCGGTCAGGCTCCTATCTATGCCGATCCTTACAACCTGACCGATAGCAACGGAAATCCTATCAAGGGCTTCGGTACCGACTGGCAGGACCTGGTATTCAATGACAATGCGCCAGTGCAGAATCATGAGGTATCTATCAGTGGTGCATCAGAAAAAATCAACTACTATCTCTCTATGGGCTATTACAAGCAGGAGGGTATCGTAGGCGGTAACTACGGACAGAGCAACTATGAGCGCCTCTCACTCCGCTCTAACAATATATATAATGTGATGGATGCATCGAAGGAGCGCAACTTCCTCAACAAACTCGATGTAACCGTCAATATGGCATATACACGTGTCAAGAGCACCGGTATCTCAACCAATTCTGAGTTTGGCTCTGTGCTTGGCAGTGCCCTCTATATGGCTCCAACATTGGCTCCAACTGTTACAGATGGGAATGTAGCAAAGTCTTATTATGACAAACTGGAAGATCCAAACGTTTATGATAGTGAAGGAAAAGTAATAGGTACACGTGATTTTTATGAAATTCCTCGTGATGCCAATGGTAATTACTATACAATTCCAGGTATGGCTGGTACCTATCAGGAAATGAACAACCCATTGGCTATGATGAGTATTCCTGCAGCCAAGAACTGGTCGCACAAGTTTGTGCCTAAGTTCTCTATCGACCTGCAATTGTGGGATAATCTGAAGTACCACTTCACTTACAGCGCAGACCTCAGCTTCTGGGGTACAGACAGTTATGTGGCTTCTAAATACTATCTCTCTGGCAATAACAAACGAGAGCATACTGAGGCCTATAAGAGTTCAGACAAGGGCATCAACTGGCAGGTGGAGAATACCCTGACCTATGACAAGACCATCGGCAAACATAGCTTTGCTGTAGTGCTGGGCCAGAGTGCGATGAAGAACAAGAGCGACTATCTGAATGGTAGCCGTTGGAACCTTGTGAATGTAAACAAGCCTTCTATCGACTATGCTACCGGCAACTATGAGCAGACCATCGTGAAGGATGCTGACGGAAAGATCATTTCTGTAGGTGCGCCTCAGATTCAGCATAGCGTATCGGGCGGTAACAACGTGGTACATGCCATCTCTTCACTCTTTGGCCGTTTGAGCTACAATTACGATGAGAAATATATGCTCCAGGCTACAATCCGCCGAGATGGCTCAAGCCGTTTCGGACCATCTCATAAATATGGTACCTTCCCATCAGCTTCTGTTGGTTGGAACATCATGAACGAGAAGTTTATGGAGGGCACCCGCAACTGGTTGAGCAACCTCAAGTTCCGTGCCAGCTGGGGTAAGAATGGTAATGATAATATCGGAGACTTCCGCTATACCGTATTGACATCCATGGGCAACAACGTGCTCTTCGGTAAGGATGCCATCAAGTTTAATGGTTCTAAGGCGAATGCAACAGCCAATCCAGACTTGAAGTGGGAGGAGAGTGAGCAGACTGATATCGGTTTCGACTTCGGATTCTTCGGCAGTGCATTGACCTTCAGTGCCGATTACTATGTGAAGAAGACCAACGGTATGTTGATTACCATGCCTATCCCAAGTTATGTAGGTGAGACAAAGCCTATCGGCAATGTGGGTGATATGAAGAACTCAGGTCTTGAGTTTGAACTCGGCTACAAGTGGCACATTTCTGATGCTCGCTTCAATGCCAAGGCTAATGTAAGCTACTTGCACAATGAGTTGACCAACCTTGGTAATGACACTGGTTATATTGACCTCGATACCTTCCAAGGTCTTTCAGGTGGTGGCACCCGTGGTAGCAATGGTCAGCCTTTCCCATATTTCTATGGTTATAAGACCGCTGGTGTATTCCAGAACATGGATGAGGTGAAGGCTTATGTCAACAAGGATGGTAATATGATTATGCCAGATGCACAACCAGGTGATGTCCGCTTCGTTGATGTGAATGGTGATGGTAAGATTAGTGCAGACGACCGTACCAATATCGGTAACGGCACACCAAAGTGGACCTTCGGTTTCAACCTTGGTGCTGAGTGGAAGGGATTCGACTTCAACCTCTTCCTGCAGGGCGTGACAGGCAACAAGGTGTTTGATGCCACTTATCGTACAGATGTCTACTCAGGTAACTTCCCATCTTGGATGCTGAGCCGTTGGACAGGTGAGGGTACCTCCAACAAGTATCCTATCTTGAAGGCTGGTGATGCAACCAACTGGCAGGTATCAGATCTCTATATTTGTGATGGCTCTTATCTCCGTGTGAAGAATATCTCATTGGGTTATACTTTGCCAAAGAACTTGACACAGAAACTCTCCATCAGCTGTTTACGTTTCTATGTGATGGCGGAGAACTTGATAACGTGGACAAAGTATTGGGGCTTCGACCCAGAAATTTCTTCTGGTGGTACCTCTCTCGGTGTTGACCGTGGTATCTATCCACAAGCACGCACCTACACCATCGGTTTCAACCTTTCATTCTAAATGTAGAACATCTTAAAACATTGACAATTATGAAGACAATGAAATATATAGCACTCGGTGTGATGGCAGCCAGTATGACCTTGGCAACCACATCTTGTAGCGACAACTTCCTTGAGGTAGAGAACCCATCGGGTGAGCCTCTGGAGGAATATTATACCACAGATGAGCACATCAATGAGGCTTTGAATGCTGCTTATGACCCTATCCACTGGCCAGATTGGGGATTGGGACAGTATAATGCTCTTAATATCGATGCCGAAATCATGGGCGATGACTTCTGGGTAGGAGGTAGTGACAAAAATGATAACCAACAGTGGCATATGCTGTTTAACTTTGAGGCGAATGCTAGCTATACATTGAGTTCACTTTGGACTGTTGATTACTCTGGCATCAAGCGTTGCAACGACCTCTTGAAGTATATTCCTTGGGCTGCGGGTAATCTCACCGCAGAAAATAAGGCTTCCTATGAGATGCAGGGACGTGCCCTCCGAGTATATTTCTACAACAACTTGTGGCATTACTTCGGAAATATCCCTTTCTATCTTGAGAATTTGAGCATTCCATATACAGCTCCTCAGTTGAAGGCAGACGAGGTGTATAATAATCTCATTACCGAGCTTGAGGCAGTCATTGACTCTAAGGTTTTGCCTATGCGTTGGGATGACAAGAACAGCGGTCGTATGTCTCAGGCGATGTGCTACATGATGTATGCCGAAATGGTAATGTACCAAAACGATAAGACCCGCTATCCAAAGGCATTGCAATATATGCAAGAGATTATCAACGACAAGAGCGAATATGGATTGATGGATAATTTCGCCGACATTTGGAAGGAAAGTGGTGAATGGTGCAAGGAGTCAATTTGGGAAATCAACTACGAGGATGGTAACAACGAGCGTGGTTGGAGTTCTCCATTGGCTATCGGTGGCACAATTCTTCCTACTTTGATTTCACCTAATGCATGGCCAGGTGGTGATGGCTGGGTGAAGCAAGCCAGCGATGGTTGGGGCTTCTTGCCTGTAAGACAGGAAACATACGACTTGTACTCTGACAATGACACTCGTCGTGCAGCAACTTGTTGGGATTGTCGTGGAATGGGTACTGATGGTGATGCTGATGATACGCATTATCATAAGCGCTATCAAGATACTGGTCTTTGGTTGGCTAAGTACCGTCCTTTTACTGAGAACAATGCCGATGCAGGTTTCGATGCCAATCTGAACTATAACAACAACTATCGTTTCTATCGTGTAGCCGAAGCTTACTTGAATGCAGCCGAGTTGTTGCTTGAGACAGGTGGCGATGCTAATTTGGCAAAGGATTATGTGAATAAAATCCGTAATCGTGCTGGCGTTGCACAAAAGACCAGTGTGACTGTTGACGATGTTATCGAGGAACGTCACTTGGAGTTTGTTGGCGAGGGTAAGCGTTACTTCGACTTGGTTCGCAGTGGTAAGGCTGCCAGCGTCTTGACTCCAGATAAGTATGGTTATCGTACAAATTCTTGGACAGAATCAAAGAAGTATATTCCTATCGCTCAGGCAGAGCTTGATTCCGACCCTGCTTTGGTTCAGAACGATTATTAAAACTTATTAAGGTAGAGGAACAATAGTTCCCTCTACCCCCTAATAAAATATTAACTTTAAGATTTCGACAATATGAAAAAGATATTTTTAAATATGGCGCTCGCCCTCATAGCTGTGCTCATGCTAGGTGCTTGTTCTGCCGAGGAGTTTTCGGGAGCAGACAAGAGTCAAATTCCTACAATGGAAGGAGTGAATGTAGATTGGCAGGTGGACGAGGAAACGAATACTGTTACAGCTTCTGTTAGTGACTTGAAGGGTAAATATCCTCTCTGGTATATCTATTGGAATAATGCCAAGGGCGAGAAGCAGTCAATTTATTCCACATTGCCTACATTGAGCAAGCAGTTTGTCGGCGCAGGTACTTATACCATCTCTTTGCGTCTTGGCAATCGAAATGGTATAAGTTCTGATGAGGTGAGCAAGACTGTTACTTTCACCAAGTCACAGGTTGATTGGAGTGCTGTAACTTCTAAACTCTGTGGTACAGCTGAAAAACCTAAGGTATGGCGTATCGACCGTAGGGCTGCTGGACACCTAGGTTGTGGTCCTTCAGGTTCTGCCGGTACTGCATGGTGGTCGGCTGCAGCTAACGACAAGAAAGATTTCGGAGTCTATGACGACCGAATCATCTTTACTATGGGTGGCGAGACAGGAGGTCGTTATAGCTATAATCCAGGTGAAGATGGCAAAATGTATGTAAACAAGGGTACAACCATTTGGGGAACAGGTGCTGCTGAAGACTTCGATACTGATGTGCAGAAAAATGAAACATCATTCTCTTTAGAGTCTGATTTCTACACACCAGAAGGTGCAAATGAAGAGGTACAGGCCAACTACATCGTTTTGGGAGCGCAATCTTACTTCCCTTATATTTCTGACGACTCGCAGTATAATAATGGTAAGTATCGCATCGAGAGTATCACTGCCACCAAACTGGAATTGGTTTTCGATGTTCCTGGGGCTATAGCTTGGCATTTCATCCTTACAAGCACAGAAGACAAGCCAGACAATCCTGATGCTCCAGAGGCTATAGTTGATTGGGATTATAATTCTGAAAACAATTTATGGAAGCCATTCATGGGCATAGAGCCTGCATCATTTTTCTATGCTCCGGGTTGGGCTCAGATTGACAATCCTAAGTTTACTTATAAGGATGGACTCTATACTGTAGAGTTGCCTGCTGCAACATCTGATCAGTGGCAATCTCAGATGGCTTTCGAGACAGATTTGACAGCATCTTTGAGTGATACTTACAATTTCTATTGTGTGCTCAACTCTAGTGAGAATCATCCTGGTGTAACCGTTAAGTTGACAGAGACTGATGAAAAGAATGAGGCTGGAGAAACTATCAAAAAGCACGACGATAACTTCTTCTTCGCTGATCGTGTGAAACTAACAGCAGGCGAAGATTATGTCTTCAAGAAGGAAGGTGTAGTTTTACCAAAGAACGATGCCCACGCTTTGAGTTTGGTATTCGACTTCGGAGGTAATGCTGCCAATACTGAAATTTCTGTTGGTAAGATTTACCTTGAGAAGGTAAAGAAGTAATATTGAATGTTTATATTTGTGAGTCTATTATTAGTAGTAGACTCACATTTATATCATCTTGAACTTTCTATAATAATCAAAATCTTAATCTTTGTAAGCAATGAAAAAAAATAGACGAAATGACGTAAAACAAATATCGTCTTTGATATTGTTTTCTTTAGTTTTTATGCTGTTTTATTCTTCTTGTAACTTCCAAGAAGAGCAAGATGGTATTTTGACTTCATCTAACAATGCTGATAAAACTATTCTAGATGTTGCAAAAGCGAAACTTTTGTCAATGGGTTTTGATACTCTTGACATTGTTGATGTTGGGAAATATTATCAAGTAGAAAATGATGTACTTGTAGATAAAGATGCTCTGAATCATCATCTTTCGACGCGTCAATTTACTTCTAATTTTTATGTTCCTGACAGTTCTGTAATCCGTATAGCAATTGATGATAAAGCAATCTCGCAGACTTCTGGCTGGACAGAAGCTCTAAAAGAAGTAACTGATATTTATCATGAATATGCAGGGCTTGACTTTGTGTATGTTGATTCTTCGCCAGATATATTGCTGACCAAGAAATATCTACCGTATGCTAATGTTTGTGCACAAGGAGTGTTCCCTTCTTCTTCAGACAAACCGGGAAATTTTGTTTATATCAATTCTGGTTTTTATAAGGACATAGATAGTTATTTGTCGCATAGTCAAAAGGTCTTTTTGTTGATGCATGAGCTTGGACACAACTTGGGATTGCGCCATTCTGATTGCAAGAAAAATGGGGAAGATACTAAGTATGGAATGAATCTCGTTCCTGGCACTCCTGAATCAGATGAAAATTCATATATGAATTCAAGTACATGTGGAAAATCTTGGAATGGAATAAGGTATTATGATAAAATAACATTAGCTACTTTGTGGCCATATTCTTTTAAAATTCGTTTTGTTGATGGGGATGATTTCTCAGAGTTAGTCGTTCGTCAACAAAGAAAATATTATCTCTCACGTGAGTCAATTCCTCAAAAGGAAGGCTATGTTTTTCAAGGATGGCATCATGTCTTAAATCAATATACTCCATATAGCTATGATAGGCCTATTACTGGTAACAAAACGTTTTATGCAAAATGGCGACCAAAGCATGATTTGGTAACAGTTAATGGGTATTCTGGTGAAGGAATTAAAATGATTAGTTTTATGTTGGGAACTACTACCCCTATTACTTTAACTAGTAAGGTTAATCATGCATTGAATACATGGGCAGAATTGAGAGCAGCCGATGGTACATATACTGCAATTGTTGAAGGGGATGAAGAATATGGATATAAGGTCATTAAAAAGATAGATATGAGAGATAAAGAAATGTGGACATCTGAAGGCACTATGAATGTTTCACGGTCAGAAACATTCTTATTGGAAGAAGGTTCATATTATTTAGTTTCTTCAATCACAACCAGGTATGGTGACCAAAACAATACCGCAATGGGGAGACATGGAAGTGTTGAATCTAAAATAGAATATTATTAAAATTAAATTATTGATATGGGAAAATTTAAATTGTTTGCCCTCTTGATGTCTCTTTGCCTGCTCTCATGCAGCAATAGTTCATCGGATGATGGAGGTCGTACAGATGACATGACGCTCTCTTGCTCTCAAACGAGCATAGAGGCACCTGCCAATGGCGGCACGTACACGGTAGCAGTGACGTCTTCGACTGGGGGATGGACAGCAACTGCCGACGAAAACAGTAACAGCTGGGTGAAAGTGAATGCCTCGAACACCGACAAGGCTACGGGCATCATTTCCGTAACCGTGGACGAAAACACAGGCAAGGAGGCTCGTAATGGTGGCATCAACGTGAAGACTGGCAGCAAGCAGGTGAGCATAAATGTGACTCAGGCAGGCAAGACTGTTACTCCTATTGAAGGGGGCGAAATGGTGATTCCTGAGGGGTACAAACTGGTCTGGAATGATGAGTTTAATGAAGGCTCTGAGTTGAATAGTACCGACTGGCGTCATGAGGTGCAGAAGTCGGGCTGGGTGAATAATGAACTTCAGAATTATGCGAACGGCTCTGCTGATGGTAAGCGTGTAACAGAAATTGCATATAACCGGCTTTATATCAACTGTTTCAAGGGCAGCAACGGCAAGATTTATTCGGGTCGAGTATATGCTCACGAAACCCAGGGCTGGCTTTACGGTATCTTCGAAGCTCGCATCAAATTGCCTAAAGGTAAAGGTACATGGCCTGCTTTCTGGATGATGCCTTGCAACAATGATTTCGGAGCAAATCCTTGGCCTAAATGTGGCGAGATTGATATTATGGAAGAGGTAGGCGTTAATCCTAACTATACTTCTTCTTCGCTCCATACAGAGAAGTTTAATCACGTGATGGGAACCCAGATTACCAAGGAGCGTCTGACTGCGGGTGCTGAAGACGGTTTCCACGTTTATCGTCTGGAGTGGACTCCTGATTATATCAAGACCTACGTGGATGGTAAGGAACTGCTCAATTTCAACAATGATGGTAAAAATGATGTGGGTTCATGGCCTTTCAATAAACCATTCTATGTTATCCTCAACCTGGCTTGGGGCGGTGATTGGGGCGGCATGAAGGGTGTTGACGAAAGCGCCCTCCCAGTTCAGATGGAAGTGGATTACGTGAGAGTATTCCAGAAAAAATAAGGCTTGATTTTTTTAACTATATAAATAATAAGGTCTTAGGATAAGTCGTATCTGCACTTACTCCTAAGACCTTTTTCTTTTGTTCCAATTTCGCTTTTTATTGTCTTTTTCTGCTTTTCTTGCTTACAATTTGCTCATTTCGAATAAAAGTTATAATTTTGCAGTTGAATTTCAAAAATCAGAGAAATAGAATGAAACAGAATAATAGTAATTTATTATATCATCTTGTGGCTTTTGTCACCGTAGCCATCTGGGGAACCACCTTTGTATCTACCAAGGTACTGATGCTGAACGGACTTTCGCCAGCACAGATCTTTACGCTCCGTTTCAGTATCGCATACATGATGATGCTGATGGTGAATCATAAGCGGATGTTTGCTGATAGCTGGAAAGATGAGTTTAAAATGGCGATGCTGGGTATTACGGGCGGTTCACTCTATTTCCTGAGCGAGAACGAGGCGATGAATTATACTACAACAACCAATACTTCGCTCATCGTATGCTCCTGTCCGCTCTTTGCTACCTTGCTGGTACGTCTGGTTTATCGCCATTCTTCGCGTATCAACATGATACAGCTGTTGGGCTCTCTGCTTGCTTTTGTAGGTATGATTATCGTGGTGCTGAATGGCAGATTCGTGCTGCATCTGTCGCCTGTAGGTGATGCCTTGGCTTTTACGGCATGTATGAGCTGGGCTGTCTATTCGCTCCTGATGAAATCGGTATCGGGCGATTATGGCGCAGCTTTTATTACCCGCAAGGTCTTCTTCTATGGTGTGCTTACCATCTTGCCTTATTATCTTATCATCCCTGGTTGGCCGGCATGGGATGTGTTTATGAAGCCTCAGGTGGTGGGTAATCTCTTGTTCCTGGGCTGTTTGGCATCCATGATATGTTTCCTTACCTGGAACTGGTGTATCTCTAAGTTGGGTGCCGTGAAAGCTACCAACTGGGTTTATTTCAACCCTATCACCACTATGATTTTCGCCTCTCTGGTATTAGACGAAAAGATAACTCCTTACTTCCTGGCAGGTGCCTGCTGCATTCTGGCAGGTATGTATATTGCGGATAGAATGACGAAGTCGGAATAAAAAATGACGAAGGAGGAATAAAAAGAGGGTGTGTCATAAGTCACATCCCATACGCCCTGAAAGTTCAGTTATATAATATTTGTTTAGGTTTTTATTAGGCGTTCCGCCGGATTTACTGTCCGGCGGAGCGTTATGGAGATTTCTTATTCTTCGATGACTGAAATCTGCATAGAAACATCCTCTTTTGGGCGATCGCCACGCAATGTTTCGCAGTTCTGAATCTTCTCTACGATGTCAAGTCCTTCCTCCACTTCACCGAAAACGGTGTATTGGTTATCGAGGAAAGGTGTTCCGCCTACTTCAGTGTATGCCTTCTGCTGCTCTTCGGTAAACTTAGGATAGCCCTGCTCCTCGCAGCGTTTCTTGGTTTCATCCACCAGTTCGTCCTGGAGTTTCATCAGCCCCTCACGGTCGCAGTTGCGGCGGAAGTTCATGATTTCTTCATGATGCTCCTTGGCAAGCTGGTTGAAGATGTTCTGTTCCATCTGCATGCCCATCTGCTTTTCCATCTGCTTCAGTTCATTCTGCTTGTAGGTCTTTCCCCATACAATATAGAACTGGCTACCGCTGCTCTCGCGTTCTGGGTTTACCTCATCTCCCAAACGGGCTGCGCTCAAGGCACCACGCTTGTGGAAAAGTTGTGGATAAACGAACTCGGCAGGGATGGTATAGTCAGGACCACCTGTGCCCAGCATCTTGCCTTTAGGAGCGCCTTTGCTGTCTGGATCGCCGCCTTGAATCATAAAATCCTTGATGACACGATGGAAGAGAGTGCCATCGAAATATCCTTCCTTTGCCAACTTCAAGAAGTTGTCACGATGCTGAGGTGTCTCGTCGTAGAGGCGCACCTTGATGTCGCCCTCTGATGTCTTTATCAATACTTTTGCCATAATAATTTATAATCAGTATATGTCGTAATCAGTATGTTTTTTTACCTTTTTACTTTTCGTAATACTCATTCCACTCCTTCATAGCCTCCTGCCAGTCGGTCTGTTCACCGCTGGCTACGGCTTCTTTCTGTCTCTCTGCCTCGTCGCGAGCCTTATCTCGGGCACGTTTTGCCTTCATTGCTTCGATGGTGGCATCGTCGAGAATCTGAATGGCGCCACGCTTGATGGCTGCCTGCAACTCCTCTTCTCCGAAAGCCTTACCAGGCTCATTGAAGTCAGAGATATTGAATTCATAATCCACACGAAGGTCGTGGCGTATCATTTTCTGTTGTAAACGGTTGCCTGCGTTCTTGAGTCGCAGCAACTTGCCGATTTCCTTGATTTCTCCTGCTGAGTATTTGTTTCTTCCCATTAATATGATTTGATATTATTATTTTTGCGTGCAAAATTAAGCATAATCCTCGACAAAACCAAGAAAAGTTTCAAGGAATTCACAAAAGAATCCCTTTCTCCCTTTACTTTCTTGCCCTTTTTACCCTTTTACCTTTTTACTTTTTTACCTTTAAATCACTTCCATGCCTTCTTCTGGTTCAGTTCTATCAGGCGGTCGAATTCAAAGTCGGCTTTGATTTTATCCAATATCCTCTTTACGATGATATTCATCACGCTTCCTTTGCTGTAGTTGGCAGAGCACATGAAGTTTACCCGTCCCTCCTTGACAAGCTGGCAGGCAGTCTTCTGTTTATCCTCGTTATCATATACTGCAATCGAGTGGCCGCCATGTTCCTTTACCATCTTCATGCAAGGCACATCGGTTTCTCCATCTCCGAAATATATCATTCGGGGGAAAGGGATAGGTCGCTTTTCGTCGGGGATATACTGGTTTACTCTTCTGTTGTCGCTCACCTGTTTGATACCCTTGTTGATTTTGAAGAGGAATTGCGTCTTGGTAGTATAGTCTACGGCTACGGCTGGCCAATAGGCGATTCCCTCCTTATTGTAGAGAAAGGAGCAGGCGTAGATGTTCTCAAATTCCTGGGCGATAGGTGTGCCCTCTATCATCTCCTTCAGTCCCGAGGAGTTGATGTAGTGCTTTACGTCCAGTCCGATACTGTTGCCATATTCATTCACGAGCGAAAACCATTGTTTTACGCCGCGGAACAGTTCTACATCCTTGCCGAATTTCTGAAAAGATTCCCGGGTGAGCGAGATATTGTTCTTCTTGGCTTCGTCGAGCATCAGATACATATAGGTCAAAATGCCGTTGGCATCCTTACCCTCTGCAAACTTTCTGTTTTTCTCCCAGAACTCGTCTTTTGTCTTGCCTGTAGCCTGTATGAATCCAAACTCCTGCATATTGCCCGGCGACAGTGTGCCGTCGAAATCATAAACCAGCGCTACCTGTGGTCTCTTCTTTGCCATATCTCGTTCTCCTTTCTTTTATATTTACCCTAAACTGTCTATCTCTTTCGGGAATGTTTTTCTCCCTTAATTTGCAAATATACATAATTTTCAGCGAATTAGCAAACTATTGGGATATAAAAAAACATAATGAAACAAAAAAGGCGTACAAAACTCATTTCTGAGCATTGTACGCCTTTATTATAATATTAATCTGTATTACTTAACCTCTTCGAAGTCAGCGTCTTGTACGTCCTGAGCGCCATCATTTCCGCCCTGTGCCTGCTGACCGCCCTGGGCACCCTGAGGACCTGCCTGCTGACCGCCCTGGTACATCTGCTGAGAAGCTGCCTGCATCACGGTGTTCAAGTTGTTGATAGCTGAATCGATAGCTGCAACATCACCTGCCTTGTGAGCATCCTTCAACTGCTGCAAAGCCTGCTCGATACCTGGCTTTTTGTCAGCTGGAATCTTATCACCGTTATCCTTCAGGAAGTTCTCGGTGGTGAAGATCATGCTGTCAGCCTGGTTCATCTTGTCAATCTTCTCGCGCTCAGCCTTATCAGCAGCAGCGTTCTGCTCTGCCTCAGCCTTCATGCGGTTGATCTCGTCCTCGCTCAAGCCAGATGAAGCCTCGATGCGGATGCTCTGCTCCTTACCGGTAGCCTTATCCTTAGCTGATACGTTCAAGATACCGTTGGCATCGATATCGAAGGTAACCTCAATCTGAGGAACACCACGGCGAGCTGGAGCGATACCTGTCAGGTTGAACTGACCGATGCTCTTGTTCTGAGCTGCCATTGGACGCTCACCCTGCAATACGTGGATGGTAACCTCTGTCTGGTTATCAGCTGCTGTAGAGAATACCTCGCTCTTCTTGCAAGGGATAGTTGTATTGGCATCGATGAGCTTAGTCATCACACCACCCATAGTCTCGATACCGAGAGTCAATGGAGTAACGTCGAGCAATACGATGTCACCAACACCCTCTTCCTTGTTCAGAATGGCACCCTGGATAGCTGCACCTACTGCAACAACCTCATCTGGGTTAACACCCTTAGAAGGCTCCTTGCCGAAGTAGTTCTTAACGAGTGTCTGAACGGCTGGGATACGGCTTGAACCACCAACCAGGATAACCTCGTCGATATCTGATGTAGAGAGCTTAGCGTCACGAACGGCATTCTGGCAAGGTACCAAGCAAGCCTGAATCAGGTTGTGAGCCAACTGCTCGAACTGTGCACGGGTCAAAGTCTTAACCAAGTGCTTTGGCATACCGTCAACGGCTGTGATGTATGGCAAGTTGATTTCGGTAGATGTAGAGCTTGACAACTCAATCTTAGCCTTCTCAGCTGCTTCCTTCAAACGCTGCATAGCCATAGGGTCCTTGCGGAGATCTACGCCTTCTTCAGCCTTGAAGCCATCAGCCAACCAGTTGATGATTACCTGGTCGAAGTCATCACCACCCAGGTGAGTATCACCATTGGTAGAAAGTACCTCGAATACGCCGCCACCGAACTCCAGGATAGAGATATCAAATGTACCACCACCCAAGTCGAATACGGCAATCTTCATATCCTTGTTAGCCTTATCAACACCGTAAGCCAAAGCTGCGGCTGTAGGCTCATTTACGATACGCTGAACGTTCAAACCTGCAATCTGACCAGCCTCCTTTGTAGCCTGACGCTGTGAGTCAGAGAAGTAAGCAGGAACTGTGATGACAGCATCTGTAACCTCCTGTCCGAGATAATCCTCTGCAGTCTTCTTCATCTTCTGGAGAACCATTGCAGAAATCTCCTGTGGAGTATATTTGCGACCCTCGATTTCAACACGTGGATAACCACCCTCGTTTACTACTGTGTAAGGCATTGCCTCAGCCTCTTTCTGGCTCTGAGTGTATGTCTCACCCATGAAACGCTTGATAGAATATACTGTGTTCTTAGGGTTTGTGATGGCCTGACGCTTAGCAGGATCACCTACCTTGCGGTCACCATCCTTAACGAAACCTACTACTGATGGAGTAGTACGCTTACCTTCACTGTTAGCGATTACAACTGGTTCGCTACCTTCGAAAACGGCAACACAACTATTTGTGGTACCCAAGTCAATTCCAATTACTTTTCCCATAATTATATCTTTTTTTATTTTTATCGTTATTAATATGTTATTTATCTCATGAACTGCTGGCTAATGGAAGTCTGCCGAAGATATGCATCTGTCGGAAACCTCTCTATTCAGCGTTCACGCTTTCCGTCATAACAAAGCATGTGCCAAGGGATTGTAAAATTTAAAGTGGCTGACAAGGTGTCAGATAATGCTGACAAAATAAAAGGAATCAAGATATGGGAGGCGATAAAATGTCGCATTCTCCCTAGCTTGATTCCTGTAATATGATTGAGAAATCTTTCTTTTCAGATAAAGCTCCTTTATATAATAAGGTGTGAAAACTTATCTGGCTTTATTTCTGTTCCTTAGCAGCAAGTGCTTCGCGAACCTTAGCTTCCAGTTCATCGAGAAGTTCAGGGTTATCCTTGAGCAATGCCTTGCAGGCATCGGCACCCTGTCCGAGTTTAGAACCGCCATAGCTATACCAGCTGCCGCTCTTTTCGATGATATCGTTGGCTACAGCCAGACCGAATACCTCGCCGGCACGGCTGATACCTTCGCCAAACATGATGTCGAACTCAGCCTTGCGGAAAGGAGGAGCCACCTTGTTCTTTACTACCTTTACGCGAACCAGATTACCTACTACCTCATCGCCGTCCTTGATGGCTGTTGCCTTGCGGATATCCAAACGCACTGATGCATAGAACTTCAGAGCATTACCACCGGTGGTTGTCTCTGGGTTACCGAACATTACACCAATCTTCTCGCGCAACTGGTTGATGAAGATGCAGGTAGTGTTGGTCTTGCTGATGGTAGAAGTGAGCTTGCGGAGAGCCTGACTCATCAATCGAGCCTGAAGACCTACCACATTGTCACCCATATCGCCTTCGATTTCCTTCTTAGGAGTCAAGGCTGCTACAGAGTCAACAACTACGATGTCTACAGCAGCAGAACTGATCAGCTGGTCTGCAATCTGCAACGCCTGCTCACCATTATCTGGTTGTGAAATCCACAAGTTATCAACATCAACGCCCAATTTAGCCGCATAGAAACGGTCGAAAGCGTGCTCTGCATCAATGAAAGCAGCGATACCGCCAGCCTTCTGCGCCTCTGCGATGGCGTGGATAGCCAATGTTGTCTTACCAGAAGATTCCGGACCGTAAATTTCGATGATACGTCCCTTAGGATAACCGCCTACGCCCAGTGCATTGTCGAGAGCGATACTGCCTGTAGGGATAACTTCGATGTTCTCAACGTGCTCATCTCCGAGTTTCATGATAGAACCCTTACCGAAGTCCTTTTCTATCTTAGCCATGGCTGCCTGAAGAGCTTTCAGCTTGCCTTCATTGGGATTCAATTTTCCCTCTTGCATTTCTTTTGCCATATCTTATTTAGTTTAAAGTTTAGTCAATTTCCAAATCGCCATCAAACACCTCGTGCCATGGCAATCCCTGCTTGTTCAACTGCTCCATGAATGGATCTGGGTCGAACTCCTCTACGTTCCATACGCCTGGTTTCTTCCAGATGCCCTTGAGGAACATCATGGCACCAATCATGGCTGGCACACCGGTGGTGTAGCTTACGCCCTGCATACCGGTTTCGTTGTAAGCCTCCTGGTGCTTGCAGTTGTTATATACGTAGTAGGTGCGCTCCTTGCCATCCTTCTTACCGCGGATGCGGCAACCGATAGATGTTTCGCCGTCATAGTTCTCACCGAGATCCTGTGGGTTAGGCAATACGGCCTTGAGGAACTGCAGAGGAACAATCTTCACCTTGGCTGTCTTGCCTGAACCGTCTGCCAATGGAGCCTCGTATTCGATTTCGTCGATGCGGCTCATGCCGAGGTTCTGAATGCAGTCGAGGTAAGTGAGATACTGCTGGCCGAAGGTCATCCAGAAGCGTGCCTCCTTGATGGTAGGGTAGTTCTTCACCAGGCTCTCCAACTCCTCGTGGTGCATCAGATAGCTCTCGCGAGGACCGATGTTAGGGTAGGTGAGAGGCTTGTGGATAGAGAGAGGGTCGGTTTCAATCCATTCGCCATCCTTATACCAGAGTCCCTTCTGGGTAATCTCGCGGATATTGATTTCTGGGTTGAAGTTGGTTGCGAAAGCCTTGTGATGGTTACCGGCGTTGCAATCCACGATGTCGAGCACCTCAATCTCATCGAAGTGATGCTTGGCTGCATAAGCGGTGAAGATGCCTGATACACCTGGGTCGAAACCGCAGCCGAGGATAGCGCAGAGACCAGCCTGTTCGAACTTATCCTTGTATGCCCACTGCCATGAGTACTCGAAGTGAGCCTCGTCCTTAGGCTCATAGTTAGCGGTATCCATATAGTTGCAACCGCAAGCCAGACAGGCATCCATGATAGTGAGATCCTGGTAAGGCAAAGCTAGGTTGATGACAAGCTCAGGCTTGTAGCTATTGAAGAGAGCCTTCAACTGCTCAACGTCGTCGGCATCCACCTCAGCTGTCTGAATATCCATCTTGTAGCCCTTGGCATGGATATCCTTAACCAGCTTATCGCATTTTTCCTTGCGACGGCTAGCAATCATAAACTCGGTGAAAACGTCCTGGTTCTGGACGATCTTGAAGGCAGCCACGGTAGCCACGCCACCTGCGCCAATCATAAGTACTCTACTCATTTATAATTTTATTTTTTTATGTTTATTATTTTAAAGTTTATTTTATTTCATCTGCCGAAATCCCCAGGGCATTCATGAGTGAATAACCGAGAATCTCCTGTCTGAAGTTGCCGCCTGGCATGGGCTGCATGGCAAAGAGGGTGATGCGCTTGTCGTCGTCATCTACCTTGCGGAGTATCTCGCGGAGTCGGTCGTAAGCATCTCCATCCTCAGAATTTGGGATTACCATCACTCGCTTCACCTCCTTGGCGTTGCATACGGTGCGTGCCACATCTACGAGGAAGTCATCCTTGCCTACCATCTTCTCCTCTGTAGGATAAGAAGAGATGATGAATTCTCCGAGCTTATCATCCTTGAAAGCCTGAGCGTTCAGATCCTTCTCATAGTTGGCAGGGCGAAAGTTCTTCATCGCCATCGACTGCTTGTCGTGGATAAGCACAACCTGTGTCTCGTGCTCGCCCTCTCTCAGACCTCCGTCAAGGGCAATGCAGACTGCCCATTGTGCCATATCGGCTGGTTGGATGCGACGGTTAATCATTCGTTCGAAGTTGACTATCAGGTCGAAAGCCACTCGGTCGATATAGTCGGCATCAGCGATAATTACATTCTCGCTCCATTTTATGTTGTTTGTATCTAATGTATTCATTGGTGCAAAAATTAAGCAAACGAGCATGATGAAAGCTTGCTTTCAAATTGTCGAATGCAGATTATTTCTGCAAATTTACGAATAAATTTCGTAATTAAGGCATTTTGGAAATATAAAATAATAAAAAAGATAGTATTTTCATCATTTCTTCATTTGATGGAATACTATCTTCAGTATTTTATGTGATAATCCGGACTCTTCTTCTTTCTGTTCTCCGAAGTCTTTTATGCGATAATTTTCGCCAGATAATGTCCGGCGAGAACGGCGATAAGTCCCAGCGCCAGACTTCCGAAGAGATAGAGCATCATATAGACATAATTCTCCTCCTTCATCAGTCCTGCCCCCTCGTTCATAAAGGTAGAGAAGGTAGTGAATCCTCCGCAGAATCCCGTGGTAAGCAGCAGTTTGGCAGATGGCGACATCCATCCCCCTTCCCGCCAGTTCAATCCCGAGAGGAACCCGATGATGAGGCATCCCGCCACATTCACCGCCATCGTTCCGAACGGAAAGGCAATCACCGTGCAGGATTGCACCATCTTCGATACCCAATATCTCATGCCGCCTCCGAAGAAGCTGCCGATGCTTACTATCAATACTTCTTTCATCTCCTTATCTCCTTATTTATAATGTATAATATATAATAACTTGTATGATATTTCCTTGTATATACTATCAGCCTTGCCGCTATTCATTTCTCAAAATATGTGCCAATGGCTATGATAGGGATGTTCTCCATCCATTCTTGGTCTACATATCCTTTCATGGAGATACGTAACCCTTTCAACCCTGGGTTGTCTTTGATGAATTGTGCCAGGGAACGCGCACGTACGTTTTCCTCTGCCTTCACTTCTACTGGTATAACCCTTTGGCTATCTTGAATGATGAAATCAATCTCCGAAGGAGTCTTGGTATTGCTCCAGTAATAGGGCTTTAATCCCAAGGCCAACAGTTGCTGTAGCACATACTGTTCTGTAAATGCACCTTTGAACTCAGTGAATGCATTGTCGCCTATCAGCATCTGGCCTGCTGAGGCATCTGTCATGCATGCCAGGAGACCACAATCTAATAAGAACAGTTTAAAGGCATCCCTATCTTCATAAAATTTAAGCGGCATTTTAGGTTCCTTGATGCGGCTCACCTTATATACAATGCCGGCATCTACCAACCATTGTATGGCCAGTTCAAAATCCTTGGCTCTGCTACCTTTGCGCACAGCTCCATAGATGAACTTCTTGTTTTTACGTGCCAGTTGAGAAGGGAGAGAATCCAGCACCTCCCGGATTCTTGTAGATTCCGCAGCTGAAGTATGTTTGGAAATATCCCTGCGATAGGCTTCCAGAATATCACGCTGCAGGGTGCGAACCTGCTGCAAGTCTGTATTTTCGATGAATTTGCTTACCACTCCTGGCATGCCGCCCACAAAGTAATATTGCCGGAGCAGTTCCGTCATCTTGGGTTTCATGATGTCGATAAGTCTCCAGTCTTTTGAATGGAGTAATTCTATCCAATTTTCATTGCCGGTTGCATCAAGATATTCCTCGTAATCCATGGGGTACATGGTAAGCATATCTACTTTCCCTACAGGAAACGACTCTCCTTTACCCAGGGTAACCCCAAGGAGGGAACCTGCTACCATAATATGGTATTCGGGAGCTTTTTCGCAAAAGTACTTCAAACTATGGAGTCCTCTCGGAATCTCCTGTATTTCATCCATGATGATGAGAGTAGCAGCAGGTGTAATCCTTACGCCAGTAATGGCTTGGATGGTTATGAGGATTCTGTCTATGTTGTAATCAAGCTCAAAGAGCTGTTTCATTCTTGGTTCATCGTCACAGTTGATATATGCTACGTTTTTGTATTCCTTTTTTCCAAAGTGCTGCATGATCCAAGTCTTACCCACTTGTCTGGCACCTAGTAACATCAAGGGCTTTCTGTCCTTGCTTTCTTTCCATTTCAGAAGTTGCTTGTATATCTTTCTTTTCATAACTAACTGGAATTTAAATATTTCTGTTGCAAAGATACACTTTTTCGATGATAAAAACAAGTAAATTATACACTTTTTCGATGATAACGAATGTTAAATCATACATTTTTTCGATGATAAGGTAGTAAAAAGACTGTCACCGCTTGTTCATCTTCGGATGATGACGACACTCCGGCTACTTGTGATATTAAGACCAACATCGTTGGTACATGGGAACTTACGCATATTAAGGGGTGGTATTGGGCTGATGATGAGGATGAAAGCCATATCACTGTAGATAAAAGTCCTGAAAGTGATGATAAATTTAGATTTTCTCTCAATGCTAATGGTGGTTGCATTTGGTATGATTATGATGCAGGGACTTGGAAATCTTATTCAGGAATTACTAAATATGAACTGAATGCCAACATTTTGATTATTAAGGATTCCTATTCTTCAGGGGATGAAACAGATTGGCAAACTTGCAAGCGCTTTAAGATTGTTTCTATCAAAGGTAATACGATGGTTTGTACTGTATGCTTAATGGATGAGGGTGATACAGAACTTACATTTACGAAAAGATAAATATTAAAATAAACTAAGGATAGAGAAAAGCAGTATGTTGCGTGTTTTTCATACTGCTTTTCAGCTTACTTTTTGATTCTGTTGTTCTGGCGCAGAGAGTTGATCTGTGCCAACTTCTGCTCCCGCGAGTAAGGATGCAATAACATGGATTCTACCTCCTTCACAGCACCCATACTGTTCTGACGGTGAAAATCGTTTATATAAGATCTTTCCAGTACTGAATTGTTCTGCATAATCATCTAATTTTGCTAGACCTTCAGATGTAAATCCTTCATTGATTATGTCACTGATGGACATCCAAAAATCATGGTTTGTCATAAATTATATTGTTTGATAAATTCTATTGGTGGCAAAGTTATAGTTTTTCTTCGATAACACCAAATTATTTGGGCTTTATTTCGCATTTGCCAGCAAATTGTTTCAATACATCTTTCTTTTCCCGTTGTCCTTGAAATTACATGGCGATGTAGGAATCTCTGCGTCGGGACGTAGGAAAGATTACGTCGCCATGTAGTAAAGTCTACATCGGGACGTAATTTTTGGGGTATCTATAAGGTATCATATCAGATTCTTTTTAGATTTAGCGTCGAGTTTATACGCACACGAAAAAAGTTTTTTCGAAAAAAAATTTTATGTGCAAGAAATAAATGGGGAGAAAATGCAGAAGCTGAGTGCTATTGTGACCACGATTTCTGATAAGCAGTATCATAATGATTAACTGCCTGGAGAAGGTTGTAGATAGGATTGATTTAGTAGAATGAGTTGGTTCTACTGGATGACGGAGTCGGCTCGATGGGATAAAGGAGTCAACTCAATAGGTTGATGCAAGCGTCTTCGTGAGTTGAAAGACATTACTCCTCGGGTTCCAGAAGATACCTTCTCAGCAGTTGCCACTAGGCTCAGCAGGTCTGCCGAGCCTAGTCGGCAGGTCTGCTGACTGCAGTCAGCAGCTTTGCTGAGCCTAGTGGTAACACTATATTCTAGCCGATATTTCTCTCATATCATCCGGAAGAAAAGAGATTGTCTTCTCTTTCATTTCTTGCGGAATACCGAATCGTGCTTCGGCGATGGAGCCAACGATGGCTCCGATGGTATCGCTATCGCCGCCATGAGATATGGCTAGGCGGATGGCATCCTCGAAGGATGAGGCTTGCGAGAGGAGATAGAAGGATAATGGCACGGCATCCATGCAGGTTTCATCGAATTTGCCTTTCGGATAATCTCGGGTATCGAAATCCTCGTAATAGCTGCGGGCGATATTCTTGAAGGCTTTCATTGCCTTATCATCAGATTCTTTAGAATTCTTATCTTTACTCTCCTTAGATTCTTCTGAGAATCTGCTCTTGCGGAAATGCCAGATGGCATGAGCCACGGCTTTGGCTCCCTTGATTCCTTCGGGATGGTTATGGGTAGGAAGAGCCGTTTTCTCTGCCTCTTCCAAAACCTGCGACAGGTCATCGAATAGCCAAGCCACCGGCGATACTCGCATTGCCGAACCATTGCCAAAACTATTATATGGCTGCGGATCAAGAGAACGAATCCACCCCGCGAATCTTCCGCCATACGCTCCTTTCGGGGAAGGATAGCGGCGGCACCAATCCAGCAGGCTTTCCTGATAGCTTCGTCCGTTCAGTATCGCATCGGCTATCGCCACCGTACAAATGGTATCATCGGTGAAGTCGCATCCCTCGCCGAACATCTCGAAATCATAATCAAACGTATTGTTGAACTCATATTTTGAGCCAGCAATATCTCCTATTATTGCTCCTAACATAAGCTACTAATTCTCTATAACTTTATTCTATCACCTCCCAGAAACTCTCCGGCAAGCTGATGTTCTTCATCTCCTTTGCCTTCTCGAACAATGGGGCGATGTCTTCGGCTTCGAAACCGGCGATGCCGCAACCTATTGGGGTTACCAGGAAATGCTTCTCGGGATGTCGCTTGGCATAGGCGATGAATCTATCCACGTATGGACGGATGGTTTCCACGCCGCCCTGCATCGTAGGGATGGCGTAACTCTGACCTTGCAAGCCTACACCCTTGCCCATGACGGCACCGAAATGCAGGCGGGCTATACGGGCAGCTCCACCACCATGCATGCCAGCCAGATTGCTGCCAAACACAAAAATTTCGTTCTCCTTCAATGAATCAATCCAGCTAGGAGTGATTCTTCCCTTCTTCATATCTTCCATATTCTTCTTATTATTAAATATGTTATTGACATTATCAGTCGCTTCCTCGCAGCGCATGCACTCGGACATCATTCTCGGCATAGACATCTTCGGAGCACTTTCGATACAGGTGTCTTCCTCCGCGAACGACAGGTAGCTTCCGTATTCCGATGCATCGAAGTATCTCTTGAAATAAGGAATCACTACATCGTGCATCATCTTCTGACAACGCTGGGTAACGGCAGAATGGGATATGCCCAACTGAGCGGCTACGTCCTCGCCCCGGAATCCCTCTATATAGAGCATCTTCAGAATGATGCTGTTCTTGCTGTCTCTGCCATAATAGAAATTGCCGATGTCTTCTATCGTCTGGTAAAGATCGTGCTCAAACTGGTTGTCGGTGAAAATCAGTTTCTGAAAAATTCTTTTCTTTCTTCATATCGATTCGATATTCTAAATCCGTTTGCAAATATATACTTTTTCTTTGAGAAAGCGGAGAAATAGCTCCTTTTTTCTCTTCTCTATGATATTAAAAAAGAAAAAAGGAGGAAAAATTAAGCAGGTATCGAAAAAAAATGCATCCCGCTTTTTACTTTTCCCTTTTCTTAAGGTCATATAATCGTAACGTTCATGAAAATAAACGAATATGAGTGTAAATGACAAAGGCATAGTGGATACGCTGAAGGAGTGTCCGGAGAACGGATTCAGAATGCTGATGATGAAGTATCAGGAACCGGTTTACTGGCATATACGCCGATTGGTGGTTTCGCATGATGATGCACAGGATGCTTCGCAGGAAACTTTTGTGAGAATCTATCGCTCGTTCAATCAATATCGGGGCGACTGCTCACTGAGAAGTTGGATTTACCGCATCGCTACCAACGAGGCCCTGCGGCTCATCAGCAAACGGAAACAGGAAGAAGTTTCTCTAGAATCAGATTCAACGGGCGTCAGTCTCATCCCAGCAGATAATTATATCGACTTCGATGATAAGGTGGCAGTAAAACTGCAGAAAGCGATTCTCTCGCTTCCGCCTAAGCAGCAGCTGGCATTCAATATGAGATATTACGATGAACTTGGGTTCGACGAAATAGCGAAGGTCGCTGATTCCACGCCAGCCAGTATCAAGGCAAGCTATCATGTTGCCAAGGAGAAAATTATCAAGTACATGAATTCGAACGATTAAGTGAGAGTTCTGTGAGTTTTTAAATGGTTATTCAAAATGGAAAAGAATATGGATACAAATTTTGATTTCAACAAAACTGGGAAGTTTGACTTCGGTAAGGTGGGTAAGCGGATGCCTTATTCTACGCCAGAAGGATCCTTCAAGGAGATGGAAGCCAATATCCTGGAGCAGGTGAAGAATGACAAAACGCAGCCTGTCAGGATACAGCCGAAGAAACGATCTCTGAGGAAGGTGATTTGGACGGCTGCAATAGCTGTGGCTGCATCGGTGGCAGTACTCCTGGTACTCAACATCGATTTCTCAGCCTCTTCTTCCCAGCCTTCACAGGTGAATAACGGAATACAGGAGGTAGATAAGGCTTTCGCTCAGCTGTCTTCTGCCGATCAGGCTTATCTTCTCTCTGTATATCAGGAGGATGTGTTCCTCAACAATTAAACCGATTCAATAATATTTTAAAATGATAGAGTTATGAAACGATTTTTTGGTATTTTAATGATGGTCATCGCCATGATGACGGTTACTACAAATGTATATGCACAGGCGCCTAACCAGAAGCAGCGCCTCAGTCGTGAACAGTTGGCAGAAAAGCAGGCTCAGTACATCTCTCGAAATTTGGGGCTTGATGAAAAGACCAACGCTAAGTTTATCGAGACCTATACTGATTATCAGAAAGAGGTATGGGCTTTAGGTCCTCGCCCTCATCACAAGAAGGGCGAAATGAAAACGGATGCTCAAACCGAACAGGAAATCAAGCAGCGTTTTGAGATGAGCGAAAAGATTCTCAATATCCGTCAGAAATACTACAAGAAGTATTCGCAGTTCCTGAGCCAGCAGCAGATTCAGCGTGTTTACGAACTGGAGCGACAGATGATGAAGCGCTTTGCCCAGAGAGGTTCTCGCAAGGGAAAGGGTAAGGATGGAAGACCAGGAACAAGAATGCAGAGACCTGCACAGCAGAAGTAAAAAACAGAATAGGTTTAGCGTAATAATATATTAGTCCTCTTATACAAGGAAAAAAGATTACTTTCTATATTCAAATATATGCGAACGACGATTGGTGCAAGAGCGCGCGCCAATCGTCTTTTCTTTCTCATGTAGTTATTTCTATCATCTTTTCATAAGAGATTTTTCCTGCTTCTCCTTCCAAGCCAGAATCAGACCGATGACACCGGCATAGCTCTTTCTGCCGCCTTCTACATGGTTGCCTCTCAGATAGAGTTCGAAGAAGAAATCCTGGGCAGCATCCAGTGCCTTGCATCTTTTGCCCTGCCAGTATTGGCGGTCGCTTTTCAGCAGCCTGATTATCTCAGGACGGATATGTTTCAGATATTTCTCACCTTCCTTTTCGCCGAGGATGTCGAATACATTATATAATACATGGGGCAGAATGTGGTAATATCCGCTGAATTTCACCGCCTTATCCTGTGATGCCGTACAGACGAGATAACTGTAGAAATTTGCCTCTCCTTCGTTGGCAATGCCCAGAAAATGAGCAAACTCATGGGCATAGGTAGCAGGATAATCGTGTGCAAGAATATCGCCGTTCAGCGTAAATTCACAGAAGAATGGTCCCATGCTGCCGGTTACACCCGACATCGAACTGATGGGCGTAAACACCATCGTCTTGGCATGCGGATGCTGGTTGAAAGGCGGATTGATGCCCTCCCGATAGCCTATCTTGTTATATTCCTTCAGAACCGCATCCCGCACCCGATTCTTCAGTTTATCATCCACGATACAATTGAATTCTTCCCTCTTGCCTCTCCGTTCTTCACTCAAAAGGTTGAGGCTGTCAGCATACTGGTAGGCAAATTTCCGGAACTTCTCTTCCGAAACCTCAGCAGGCTGCATGCCAACTCTATAATAGATAACAGGCTGCGAATAGTTCAGTCCCCAAGCTGCATAAAACCATACATATATCCACAGCAGATATTCAATTACCCTTCCGAAAACCGCCTTTTTCTTCGGATAGCCGCCGCTCTTGGCAGCAAGAAAGATAAACCGACGGGCGAGTTTCTTCCGTAATCCCATCTCGTAGATAGGATAGAGGACGACCCAGGCGATGCTGAGAGCAATGAAAATATCGCCCACGGCAAAGGGAAAGATGCCTGAGATGGGCGAAAGAAGGCTGCCGATAACGGGATAAACATGGTAGGTGTAGATAACTCCCCAGAGAGGAATCATCTTGGTAAGGGTGACGAGGATGAGCAACAGCAGCAGTACCCAGTGGCGCCACTTCATTCTGTCGAGTCGTAAAGTATGTAATATCTTCATCTTGTTTCTTGTTTTTTATCTTGCATGGCTCTTGAACAGAGCTGTTTTTTTGCACTTTTTGCCCCTGATGTGCAGAGATGGTGCAAAAATACAAAAGTTTTCTGAAATATTGACATCAGAAATCTGTTTTTTTTAGTAATTTTGCCATATTAAAAGTTGAACTTAATAAATAGAGGAGGAGTTATCATGAAACAGACATTGGAATCATTCGAGGCTATGAACCTTGAATATGAGAACCTCTATAATGAGGACGATGAACGTAGAGAATATAATTCTGTCTGGTACAGCTAGTTACAATGTATTATAAAAAGGCTGTAGTAGGTGAGTTAAATTTGTTTTACATATAAAAAAGATCGTTAGGATAATAAAAGGCTATGCCATAGTTACTAAAGAAATGATGTAACATAGGCATAGTCTTTTTTTATGTCCTTTCCTTGCTGGCTGTTCTTTCCTGCATTTCTATTTTTCGAAGTGCTGGTAATCCTTGCTGTGTTTCCAGTCACCTCCCCATCGGAATCCTTTTGCCTTGAAGAGCCGGTAGCAGAGATTGCCTTTTTTTATCATATAAGCGTGGTTCTTGCTGCGGTCCAGATAGGGACGGGCGGTGGCAGGTTCCAGCACTTCCTTGCCGTTCTTCAGCCGTTTGTGGTAAGGATTGTAGAGGGTGTTGATGTCTACGGCCAGTCCCCTTCCGTGCTTCGATACCGTATGGGTATGAGAGATGAAGCGGAAGTTGAAGCTGGAGGAGTTGTTGGCTCTCATCGCCCTTTCGTCGTCGGCGTCCCAGTAGTCAATGAGTCTCATCCGCTCTATCGGATATTTCGCCTCGTAGAGTTTTTTCAGAATGTCGAGCACATCTGTGGCTATCGCCTTATTCACCACCATTTCTCCCACGATGTTTCTGCCGTCCTTGTCTACGTGCAGGCATCTTATGTATCTCAGTTCGCTTCTTGCCACGGTACAGTTCTTCTTGTATGTCTTGCCCTGCATCAGGCGGAAGATATCATCAGGAATAGTGGAGATGGAGAAGAAATGCTTCTCGCCCAGTTTTCTGATGGTTTGAGAACTGACGTTTTCTCCAGGCTGCTGTGCCTTGGATGGGAGGCAGAAAAGTCCGGAAATAAACAGGCATATCATCAATATATTTTTTGCTTTCATCACGTTTCTCCTTATTTTGCTACGGGTATATAATGCGAATCCTTGATTTCTCCAATCACGATGATGCTGTGCAGACTTCCTATGCAGTCGATGTTTCCCAGGGTGTTGAGCATGAAGTCCTGATAGGCTTTCATATCCCGGGCATATACCTTAATCTGGAAATCGTAATCACCGGTGGTGTTGTAGCACTCCGTTATCTGGTCGATGGCCTGCACGGTATCCATGAATTGCTGAATCAGGTCATGGGTATGCTGTTTGAGCCGGATATTGCAGAGCACGATTACGTTGTGCCCCAACTTGTGATGGTCTACGATGGCTCCATATCGCTGGATGTATCCCTCACGTTCCAGCCGCTTCTGCCGCTCGAAGGTTGGAGAAGGGGAGAGGTGTACTCTTGCAGCAAGTTCCTTCACGGTGAGTCGGGAGTTCTGCTGCAGTAACTTCAGTATTCTGATGTCTGTTTCATCAAGTTTTTCTTCTGTTGTCATTGTTTCTTTATTTCTGTTTTTACTGATTCTTACAGAATAATATTCTGCTGATTTGCTTAATTCGCTGCAAAGATAGTATATTTTTCTGAATTACGGAGAATATTTGGCAAATAAAATCCTTCTTCTTACCTTTGCACCCGCAATTCCGGATGCAAAGCGTCATTCATCGGTAATGACAGGATAAAGAGTCATTCACATCAAATAATAAAAAGGAGATAAAAATATGAGCAACGTAAGAAATATACATTTTGAGGCAGTGGGCAGCTATTTGCGCCCTGCAGAGTTGAAAGAAGCAAGAGCTAAGTTTGCTGATGGACAGATTTCTGCCATCGACCTTCGCGCCGTAGAAGACCGGCTGATTACTGAGGTCATCAGTCAGCAGAAGGCGCATCGCCTGCCTTATATCACCGATGGCGAGTTCCGCCGCAGCTATTGGCATCTCGACTTTATGTGGGGATTCAATGGCGTGGAGCATATCGAACTGGAGCATGGCTATCAGTTTCATGGCGAGGAGACAACCAAGGGTTCTATCCAACTGACCGGCAAGATTACCGGCGAGAATCATCCTTTTATCAAGGATTTCCTCTTTGTAAAGCAGTTTGAGGAGTTGGATGCCAATGGCGAATATATCTTCGAGGCAAAGCAGACGGTTCCTGCTCCGGCTCAGTTCCTTGCCGAACTGTTCCGTGGCAAGAATGCCGAGAATACCCGCAAGTTTTATCCTAACACCACCCAACTGATAGAGGATATTGCCCAGGCTTACCGCACCTTCTTCCAGGAGATTTATGCAGCCGGTTGCCGCACCATCCAGCTGGATGACTGCACCTGGGGAATGATTGTGGATAGTGATTACTGGAAGGCTAAGGTGGGCACAGGGTTCACCCTAGAGCAGGAAGCCCTGCAATATCTCAAGGTGAACAATCTTGCCATCGAGGGCAAACCTGAGGGGTTGACCATCAACACCCACGTATGCCGTGGCAATTATCATTCCTGCTATGCCACCAAGGGTGCCTACGATGCCGTGGCTCCTTATCTCTTCGCTCATGAAGATGTAGATACCTTCTATCTGGAGTATGACGATGAGCGTTCGGGTGGTTTCGAGCCGTTGAAGTATGTGGCTGATGGCAAGAAGGTGGTGCTGGGTCTGGTAACCTCCAAATCTCCGGTATTGGAAAATAAGGCTACGGTCATCGCCCGCATCCGAGAAGCAGCCAGATATATCCCCCTCGATCGGCTCAGTCTCAGTCCTCAATGCGGTTTCGCCTCTTGCGAGATTGGTAATAAGCTGACCGATGCTGAGCAGTGGGCAAAGATAGATCTGGTGAGAGAGATTTCCGAGGAAGTTTGGGGATAATGATATATTCAAGGAGAAGATGTGTTGTCTGTCATGGCTGCACATCTTCTCTTTTTTTATTTACTTTTTATCAAAAATGTTTGGTGTTTTCATGAATTACTAGTAACTTTGCACCCCGAAAATTAAAAACATCATTCATTAAGATTATCAGAGAAAATGGAATATATGTCTCAGGAAGGTTACGATGAGCTCGTGGCCGAACTTCAACACATGGTTAACGTAGAGTTGCCAGCCGTTCGCGATGCGATAGCTGAGGCCCGCGATAAGGGCGACCTCAGTGAGAATTTCGAGTATCATGCAGCCAAGCGTGAGCAGGGCAAGCTGTTGAGCCGCATCAGCTTCAAACAGAAGGTCTTGGAGAATGCCCGTGTCATCGACAAGTCTCGCCTGAAAAGCGATACCGTTGGCTTGTTGAGCAAGATTAAGATTACCAATCTCGCCAACAAGTGCAGCATGAATTATACCATAGTAAATCCTCACGAGGCAGATCTCCATAGTGGCAAGATTTCCATCAAGTCGCCTATCGCCAAGGCCCTTCTGGGTAAGAAGGCAGGTGAAGAGGTAATGGTAAAGGTACCAGCCGGCTTGCTCAAATTCCGCCTGGATAGCGTGGAGTTATAATGTTTAATTTAAAAGGAAAACTCCCGATAATTTGAAACTGATCAAACTATCGGGAGTTTCTCTTTTTATTCTAATATTTTTCCAGAATCTTATTCAGTAAGAAGGTGGCATTCTGGTTTCTTGCCACACCCTTCTGTATCTTATAAGTATAGGTAACATCCGTGCCTAAATCTATCTCGAAACAATAGTTGTGGAATTTTCCTGATGCATCCTTCTCCATCTTGGAGAGCTCCAGATCGTGGGTAGCGATGATACCGCTCACCGGCTGCTTGGCAATGGCTTCGAGGAACTTTCTCGAACCATTCAGTTTATCCAATGAATTCGTTCCCTTCAGAATCTCATCCAGAATAATCAGCGTTCGGAGTGGCTCCTTATTGTCTTCTCCACTTTCCTTGCAGCACTTTCCCTCAGCACTTTTCCTGCAGAACTTCAGCAGCTCCTCCAGTCTTATCAGCTCAGCATTAAAGTAAGAGATGCCATGCGTCAAATCATCGGTGGTTCTCATGCTCGAGAATAATCTGAAACGTGAAATCTTCAGCTGATCCGCAAACACCGGCATACCCGCCATTGCCAGGATATAGTTCACGCCCAGCGAACGCAGGAAGGTACTCTTTCCCGCCATGTTGGCTCCGGTGATGATATAATAGTTGCCGTCCTTGATGGTGAAATCGTTCTTCACCGCCTTGGCACCCAGGAAAGGATGATAGAGATTCTTACCCTCGAACACGATTTCCGGACTTCCGATTCCCGCATTTTCAGAAACATCGCTATCTGTATCTGCTTCCGGACTTCCCGAAACAAATTCCGCCTCTTCCGCCTCCGGATGATTATATCTGAAATTCGCCATCGAAACTATTGCATCCATCTCGCTGATGATATGCATCCATTCCTCCATCTTCACCATATAGGTATTCTTCCATTTCAGGAAACTGCGAACCAGGAAGAAATCGCTCAGCATGAAGGCATCGGTGAAGAAAAGACCCAGGAAGTTGCCTCTTCTGTCATACCCCTTCAATATCTTTTCCAGTTGGGCAAAGGAAGGCAGGGCATCTGCCAGGGAATTCTGCATCTCCTTGCCTGATTCGCTATGGAAATTGCGCCTGTTGATAAGCTGAAGTATCTGGGCATAGGCGATGAGCTGATGTCGAAGCTTGCCGCCATTGCTATCTATCTTATCAAGTGTTTGCTTGCAGACGAAGAACACCACCATGTATTGAACCAACACCCACCACAAGGCGAAATTCACCGAAACCATATCGCATATCGATAAAATCACGGAACCGATGACTCCGATAATCAGCAGCCATCCGATAACGAGCGAAACCGGAGACCCAAACCATGCCGGCACCTCCATCTTCGAAACCTTCTGCATCGCATCCATCACCGCAGCAGAATCAATCTTCTTCGTCTTGCCATTCACCATTTTGCCATCCGCAGTTAGGTTTCTGTTCTTTTCGCCAAGTGCCAGGAATTCCATTCGCCAGTTTTCGCCTTCTCCAGCCAATTCCTTCTGCAAATCTCTTCTTCTTTTGATATCCTCCATGCCCAGAGGCGTTTCCCGGGTAAGATTCCTGGCGAGTGCCTCCGAACCGCCCGATGTGATGGTTCGGCAGATGCGGTTGAACAGCGAACTCTTGCCGAAAACATCGAGGTCGAAGGAATAAGGATGCTGCGGATTCTGATAGGAATCGCCCGTCTCGAAAGGCGAGAAATCGCCCTCCAAAGCCTTGATTTCGTCCTGATAAACCTTGAGCAAAGCCGAAAGATGCTCTATCTTTTCCTTGTTCTTATCGTCAAGTCGTCTGATTCCCAAATAGGCAATCAGGCACAGCGCCGCCCCCATCAGATAGTTCTGCGTATCTCCATCTATTGCGAAATAGCAGATCAGGAAGGCGAGGATGCCGCCAAAAGCCAGCAGCTCGCCCGTTATAAATCCCGTATTCTTACGCTTCAGGGCAGCCACCTCAGAAGCGTATCGGCTTACATATTGTTGATAATTCTCCTTGATATTCATACTTTTTCTTTATTTTTCTTTTTTGATGTGCAAAAATAGGTATAAAATCTAGATTTCCAAAATAAATTCTCTCATTTTAAGTCTTTTATACTTATATTCGTGATAGGAATCTGGCTTTTATGAACCCTTGGCAGTAAAAAGTGCTATGAAAATTTGGAGGTTACACAAAAACATCGTATTTTTGCATTAAAATAGTTTGAATAATGAGCAAGTATAAATTTAATATAGACAATTATCATGCTATAGGGCATGCTGATATCGAAATAGAGGGTATCACAGTTATCGTGGGTAGCAATGGCTGTGGAAAAAGCACTATGTCCCGTTGGTTGTATTATATCGTCAATACATTGTCTGTGTTAGACAGTTTCTTTTTCTCTGATTTCAGAGATGTGATTATCAAATCATTAGAGAAATATTCTACTGCGCTGGATGATATCTCAAATTATCTGGATGATGATAAAAAACGATTTTTTGACCATACCTTATCATTAATGACAATGGTAACATTGAGTAATGGTGGTGTGGAGAAGCTCGATTTTTATTATAAAAGAGCGATTGGTTCACTTGATGACATGCTGGTTAACTTCCTTCAGAAAGAGCAGAATCCTCAGCAGGTGCGTCGAGTGCTTAATCTTTTTGGGATTACTGAACAAAATCATGTTCATGAGGATATAGAACGAAATTCCATTCAGCTGTTTTCTGAATATCTTCAGAAATATGAAAACAACAAAAAAAATCGTCCCATCAGTTACTTGAAAGAGAAAATCGCTTCTGTATATCGGGAAAAGGATGGCTTTCCTGCCAGCATAAGCTTTAAGGAAGATGAAGTGGAATTGCTTGTTGATAGACTTGGAAAGATATATAGTTTAAATAATGCCATATATATAGGAACACCAGCAGCTATTTCTCTTCGTCAATCAGATAGGGTTCTGATGACTTCCTTGGCACATAAAGTGGTTCACGTAAATGAAAAAGGAAGTGAGATTACCGGCAAACAGGAATTACTTCATTCTATTAATAAAATGATAGATGGTTCTATTGTAGAAAAGGAAAATTTCGATGCTGTTGATTTAGTTTATCACAGCAACAATGGTAAGGATATTAGAATTGAAGATATAGCATCGGGATTCAAACCGCTGGTTTATATGCTTCGTCTGATAGAAAACGGGTGGCTGACAGAAAACACTTTGTTGGAGATTGATGAGCCTGAAACAAATCTTCATCCACAATGGGTGGTTGAGTTGGCGCATCTTCTTGTTCGCATCAACAAAACATTTGGAACCAAGATACTCATCACGAGTCACAATCCCGATATGGTATCGGCTATCAGGTATATCTCTGAAAAAGAGGGCTTGTTGAATACTACTCGCTTTTATCTGGCAGAGCAAAGTGAAGGTACAGATTCGTTCTACTATAAGAATTTGGGCTGTGATATTGAACCTGTATTTGAATCATTCAACAAGTCTTTTGATACTCTTCAGAAATACGTAGAGAACTATGGCGAAATTTAAGATTGGCAATTATCAGGGAATCAAGATTGATTGTTGGACTGCAAAAGATTTAGTCGGCTTGCATCATTTGATGAAGCAGGAGGGATGCCCAAATTCAGAAAATCTTTTCTCTGACACAGATAAGGCAATAGAACTTGATGATGTTCAGAGACGAATTTCTCAAAAACATCATGCTGATAAGAAATCTTCTGCAGATATGCTATTGCATGTGAATGATAAGAGATTACTTTTGGCCGATGCAAAATTCCGACTAAGCAATACCAGAAATTTGGATTCAAAGGAGATAGCAAAAAAGGTTAGTGAATCAAAGGCAATGGTTACTTCTAACTATTCTTTTGATAACAGTTTCTATGTTTTGCTGACAAAGAAAGCTGCAACTCCTTCCAATTTAAATAGGCTTAGAAGAAATGTAGGAAATAATCCAAATTATCAATTTATGGATGCCGTTGAATTTCATAAATTGTTCGAGGATTAATGTTTGAACTCCGTTCCTGATGTCTTGAAAACTCAGAAACGGAGTTTTTTATAACTTTTTTCAGTCGTTTATCGCCCGATACATCATGTAGTAAGCGTATATATATGCCGATGTCGTTGTTATCATACTGATGATATTCACGCAGGTGAAGGCTGTCTGCTGGGTGTTGTCTGCCAGGTAAAACACTGCTACAGGGAGTAGATTCGAGCATATCAGCCATACCATGAAAACCAGGATAAGGGCTAAGCCCAGTTTGCGCATGTTACCTCTGTGCTTGCTGTACAGATGGCAGCCGGCTATCAGGGAGGCGATGACGGAAATCAATCCCATAGAGCTTTGTATCCAGGTAAGAATAGTTGCCGTGGGTGTTATCTGTCCGTTCTGCATCATCGTTACGAGATGAAGATTGAAGCATTGGCCCAGGATGAATGAGAGCACATAGTAAAGTACCATCAACTCGCTGCAGCGTCGTAGCAATTTTACGCCTGCCGGTAGCGTGTAGCGGAATATTCCCCATAAAGCTATAGGGGCGAGCTGCAAGACCAGTTGCTTGATGGTAACCAGGATGGGACTTATTGGAATCAGGATGGGACTTGTTCTGAAGGATAAGCCCGCTTGTCTGCAAACAGAAAATGCCAGCGAAAACAATGCGAAAATGCAATATGCATACATGGCATATTGTGCAATGCGATTTATATCTATAGAATAACTTTTTCTTTCCATAATTCTACGTATGATGATTTTATAAACAGCTTATCTTGTATAAAGCCATTGCAAAGATACGAAGTTTTTGGGAAATTCTAGCAAAATAGGTGGAAAATGTTTGGCTATGATATATACTTGTTAAAAGAATGGCAGAGAGACCGATAAAAACTCTTAAAAATCATAACGTATCTTCTTGGATATCAATGTTTGTTGCTATCTTTGCACGGTATGTACTAATAACGCTACATGGATAAATACTAATAGTGCTACATGGGTATATACTAATTGAAATATAGGTTTAATCATACAATGAATAATATGAAGAAGATATTTTTAGGATTGGCAGCTGCACTGATGTTGACTGCCTGCAATGAGAACAGACAGCCGGAGGCAATGACCAGCGTTGACTCTGCAAGTGTGGTAACCGATTTGATGATGAGTCGCAGAAGCATCCGTGCTTACAAGGATTCCGTCATCAGCCGCGATACCCTGAACGAGATTCTGAAATGCGGCATCCATGCGCCAAACGGGCAGAACCTGCAGTCGTACGAAATCAGAGTGATAGATTCTCCTGCTCTCATCGATTCAATCACCCAAGCCGTGGTAAAGGATAATCCTAAGATAGCAGAGCGCAAGGGCTTCAAGAACATCTTTGTGAATGCTCCATGCGTGGTTTGCATCGCCTACGATACTACTTATGATATGGCGCAGATTGATTGCGGTTTGCTTGGCGAGAACATCATTCTTGCAGCATGGTCAAGGGGCATCGGTTCCTGCTGCCTGGGCAGTTCTGCCCGTTGGATACTGGATTCTCCGTCGGCCAAGCCTTACCTCGACCGCATGGCATTCTCTAAGAATTATAAGCTGCTCTACTGCATCGCCCTGGGTTATCCTGACGAATCGCCGGAGGCAAAGCCAAGACGCCAGGACATGATAAAGTTCATGGATTAAGATAAATGAAGATTGAAGTCCTGTTTCAGGACATCAACGTTTCCCTCTATAACCCAACAAAAAAAGCATGGCGCAAATCACTGCGCCATGCTCCAATAAAAGAAAGCCTTATAGTCAAAATAGAAATTAGCGATTCTAATTCTTATTCCGGTACTAATCTTTTTCTAGTACTTTGCATTCTGAGGGTCAAAGTTGGTCCAACCGCTCATCCAGTTGTTGCTGCCATCGAAGGCTCCGATGTAGGTTACGGTGTCGAAACCTGTCCAGCCGGCGAAACTTGCGGCTCCGAGCAACGGACTGCCGGCGATAGGAGTATAACCGTCTGCGCCAACCAATGAAGCCCAACTGTCAAAATACTTGTTGCTTGGCTCTGAGAAGAAGAAGGTATTGCTGTATGACTTCTGATTCTTGTCGAGATCCTTCTTGTTGGCTGCATCATAGAGGTAATCCTCATACTTCTTGTTGGCATCAGTACCAACGGCATCCATACCTGCGAAATATACATTCTGAAGCTTGAATTTGCCTTCCTTGGCATTCTTCACGGTTTCACCCTTCTCACCATCAACAATCAAACCGATAGGCCAGCCTAAGGCCACTGAGTTGATGCAGTTTAGGTTAGAAGAACGGCGAATCTGCATGGCTGACTGGAACTTGCCGAGAGCTGAACCGTTGTTTGGATTGTATGCTCCGGCAGTAATATAATCTGTGGTGTTCTGGAACTTATCATCCAATACCTTAGGACCTACAAAGGTGATGTTAGAGAAGGTTGCCTTGGTACGAGGATCTACGGTAGCACCATCAGCGCAGTTGTCGCTCTCGAAACCGTTGCTCTGAGAGGTGTCGGCTATCTTGCTGTCGCGCAGAGAAAGACCATACTGCACCTTTCCTGAGAAACCGTTATCTGTATCGAAATCATCATCCCAGCCCTTGTAGGCTACGAGATACTTGCAGTTTACTGTACCGCCAAACCACTCGAAGGAATCATCATTGGAATAAGATACCTGAACGTGGTCAATCTCTGTGCCTGAACCTACAGAACCGAGAGTCAAACCATTAATCTCCTTATCCTTCTGGAATGGATAACCGGCAAACTCGATGCGTACATAACTCAAGGCTCCTGAGTTGTCAGCATCATCTGCGCCACCATGCTTGGTACGAGGACCACCCTCTATCTGCTGCTCAGTCTGGTTGTTCTTAGCCTTGCCGCAGAGAATGATGCCACCCCAGTCGCCAGGCTTTCTGCTGCCGGCAGCCTCTTCAGATGTAAAGACGATAGGCTCTGTGGCTGTACCCTTGGCGATGAGCTTGCCGCCACGCTCTGCGATGAGTGCCGCCTTGGTTTGCTTGTCGCCCTTGATAATCGTTCCCGGTTCGATGGTAAGCTCAGCACCATCTGCAATATATACCCATCCCTTGAGGAGATAAGTGCCTTTCTTCAAAGTCTGCTTGCCTGTGAAAACGAATTCCTGGTCGCCGTTGCCAATCTGTGTTCCGTTGGCGTTTTCCTTGTCATCTGTTCCGAAGAGGATGTGGTCGCAAGCCTTCAAGCCGCCATTGGTTGTCCACTTGTAAACTACTTCTGATCCAGGATTTGGAGAAGGAGTTGGATCGTCATTGTCACTGCTGCAGCTGCTCAACATGGCAGATGCTGCGAGGATGCCCATGCATCCTAAAAAATACATCTTGTTCATCATTGTTTCCTGTTTTATTAAACAAACATCTATTATTATCTTTCTTGAAATTCTACGGATAGTCTCTAAAATTTATAGATTGCCTGCAAACCGATGTTTCTACCCGGCTTGTAGCATCTTGCTATTTCTTCTACTTCCTTCTTGCTTCCGTCGCTATACGTTACATCAGCAAACTGCTTGTAATATATCTTTTCAGCAAGAAGATCTCTTACGTTGAGCTTCAGTTCCAGATGCTCGCCGAATTTCTTAGCCAGCGAGAAATCGATGGTGTTGCGAGGCATCTCGTAGCTGTGAGGCACTCGGGAATTGGAGTCATCGCCTGTGCTCCCCTCGCTTCTGCCCACACCGATGATTCGCTTGCCTATGCGGTTGTAGAGCAGGGCGATATCCATCTTTAATGGCGCATTCTTATAGAAGATGCCGGTGTTGATAAGGTATGGCGACTGACCCTGCATCGGTCTGTCTTCTTCCTTCGCTCCCTTCTCAAACTGAACCTTGCTCTTGATGAGGGCACCGTTAAACGACCAACTGAAATCCTTCAATCCTATGAATCCGAGATTCTTTCTGATATCCAGCTCCACACCATAGTTGTTGGCACTCTTTGCATTCTTGTAAGAGTAAATCAAGTCAGTGCCACCAGCCACCGTATAGGTCCACTCGATAGGAGAATCGAAGTGCTTGTAGAAGACTGCCAGCGAAATGAGCTCTCCACGGGATGGATACCACTCATATCGCAGGTCGAGGTTATCGACATAACAGTTCTTCAACTCAGTGTTTCCCTGCACATTGCTGGCAAGGTCGAAGTCGTAATACACCGACGACGATACTTCACGGAATTCTGGGCGGTTAATACTGCGGCCATACGAAAGTCGCACCTGGTGCTGGTCGTTGATCTTATATGTTGTATTGAGAGATGGAAAAACATCATCGGTCTTGTAATGACGGCTTGATTCACTCTTCTCGTAGTCACGGGAATTGGAGATGAGTTCCATATCATTATGCTCGAAGCGGACACCGGCGTGGATGCCGAGTTTGCCAAAGGGGAGAGACAACGCCAGGTATCCGGCGCCTAAGGTGTTGTGTCCGCGGTAGTTATTGCGCATCTGCTTTTCCTCCAGAAGATACAGCTTGTCGTAACCCATGTTTGCCTCGCTGGAGAGTAGGGTTGGGATGTCGCTGTGGCGGAAGTCGGATGGCATGTTGTTATCTGAAACATTCCAGTTGTAGATAAAGTTGCGGGTCTGGTATTCTCGGCTGCGATACTCCCCATAGGCACCCACCTGTAAGTTTGGCTCAAAGTTGCCAAACTTGAAGTGGTGCTTGTCATTTACACCAAGAGAGAGAATGTGTTCGTCGAGTTGAGTCCACTCGCGGGATATGTCGTTGCCGGTGCTCAGGGCATAAACGCCCGATTCAAGAGCATCGTCGATGAGGTATCTACGACGGTCAGGCAAATGACGGTTGGCATACGCATACCCGATGCTCCAGTCAAGGGCATCGCTAGTGAAGGTGTGCTTGCCGGTAAGCTGACCGTTATATGTAGTTCGACTGCGGTAGTAATACTCTGCGCTTCGCTCCAGGTTCGACTGGGCACTCACGCCATCACGCCAGGTATATCGGCTGGTAGCCAACTGGTTGAAGATGTTTTTGAGCTGATACTTGTGATTGCCGTCCTTGGAAAGGAAGGTGAAGTTGAGCATCGCTCCGAGTCTCACATTATTATTATACTGGTCGTCAACAGAGTGACGGAGATAGTTCGGCTTGTCATTTGCCGCATCATAGATGCCATAGAGGTTGTTCTCCATGTTCTCGTAGGTGCGGTATTCGTTGGTATAGTTCAAAGCAGCGAGCATGCCGAGTGTTCTTCCGCCGAGCATCCAGCGCTGGTTCAGGCTGGCCGCCAGTTTCAAGTCGCCCAAAGGCTTCCTGTTCTTCACGAGCCAATCGTTGTTAAGCCCATTTCCCAGGAGCGAAGTAGCATAATCGCCCACCGGTTTTCCGTTGGCATTGAGCTGCGGATTCAAGGCAGCATGGATGCCTCCATTCAGGCTTCTCAGTCCATTGTCGAAACCCAGGAAATCTGTTCCGGAACCTTTCGAGTAAGAAAAATTCTGAAAGGCAGAAGATGTATTCCAGTTTCCGCCCACGGCGATGTTGAAACTGTTTTCTGCCGGAATCTCCTTGGTGTTGACGATGATGAAACCGCCCGAGTAGTCTGCGGGATATTCAGCCGTTGGCGACTTCACGATGGTAAGGTTGTCAATCTGCGAACTTGGGATGATATCGAATGAGAATGCCCTGGAATCAGCTTCAGAACTAGGCACTGCTCCTCCGTTCACCCACACATTGTTATAACGCTGCGACAAGCCACGAACCATCACGAATTTATCGTCGATGAGGCTCACGCCTGGCACTCGGCGTATCACCTCACCCGCATTCGTATCCTGAGTTCTGGATATTTCCTGTGCCGAAACATTACTCACGATGACGGGACTGTTTTTGGCCACCTGTATCATTGCCGCATCCGTATTACGCCTTTCCACTGCGGTAACGGTCACCTCCTTCAGCTGCTGTTCATCAGGTTGCAGCGCGATCACCTGGTCTGCGTCCTTCGCCTGAACCCCGTCAATTTTTTGAGTCTTATATCCTACATAATTTATATATAGTGTATATTTCTTTTCTTTATCCAATCCATCGATCTGGAAGTTTCCGTCGATGTTGGTGATAGCCTTCACGTTGGTTCCATCCACAGTGACGACTGCACCGATGAGTGTCTCTTTCGATTTCTGGTCGATTACGACACCCTTAATCTGTTGCGCCCACGTTGGCATGCTAGCCGCTGAGAGCAATCCTAATACAATAATTCCCCTTTTAGCATTCATAACCTATATCGTTTGATTTCGGTTGCAAAGGTACGGTGGTTATATTACACTGGGGTTGCAATGAGGTTGAAAGGCATTGACGAAGCTGCGACAAAGATGTTACTTTGGCAAATCAGCTCCATTTTTTCGGAAGAAAGCATTGGCAGCTATCTGTTTCGGATATTTGTGCCGTATTCTTAATCTCCCATCAGTCTGCGATAACCATGCAGAGTCTGAGCACATTTTCTTCGAAGTGCTCCTTGTCGATGGCATTGTTCTTGAGCAGGGAACGGTAGTTGTATACGGTTTGTGGCGAATAAGACAGGATGCCGGCTATCTTTGAACTTTCTGTGATGCCTAATCTTAACAGGGCGCACACACGGAGGATAGGGGGCATTTCTCCGTTCTCTTTCAGCTGGATGTGTGCCGATTCTGTAAGCTGCTTGTTCAGCTCGGTTATAAAAGTTGGGTACAGAGACAGGAATGCCTTGTCAAATTCCGTCAGAAACTCCTTGTTCTCTTTCTCTGTATTGGTTGAGGAAGAAAGGAGGCTCAGCAGCTCCTTACTCTGGTTGGCCTTGATCTTTCTAACTGCCAAGGTGCGCAGTTTGCTGTTTCTCTCTATGTTCTTATAGCACAGGTCAATATACACCTTTATCAGTCTCTCGCGCTTCTGGTTGGTGTCCTTCAGTTCGTCGTTGATGAGGTGCAACTGGCTGTTGAGAACTTCCATTTTTGCCGATGTAGCCGTGATTTCGTCTTTCTTCTGTTTCAGAAGTTTGTTCTTCTTGCGGATGAACAGACTGCTAAGTCCCACTCCGAGCAAGAGCAGGAAAATGACCGACAGCGCAATGTAGAGCATGCTGTTGGTGGCTCTTATGTCATCTGTATAGGCATTGGTAATCATCTGCAATTTGGATGAAATCTCAATGCGGCGCAATCGGTTGTTGTATGCATAAGTATCTTCCAGGGATAGGTTGATGTATTCCTGGGCTTTATTCAGACTTCTGGTCTTATGTTTGCAGATGAAGAGTGCGATGTCTTGCAGGGCTACGTTTTCTTTTGTGGCAGAAGTGATGTCTGAGATGGCTGCAACCAGCAGGTAATGTTCCGTCAGTTTTTGGTTGTTGGATTTCTTGTATACTTCGGATAGCGCAAAGGCGGTCATGGCATGGAGACGGCTGTCCGGCTTTTCCATACTCAGTGCTTTTTTGTAGTATTGGATGGTCTTGTTATTGTTGGAATGATTGCTGTAATAGTAAAACTCTCCCAGCAGGTAGTAATAGAATGCATCTTTCTTTGACGACAGTTCTAATGTTTTCTTCAGGTATTCCACTTTCTGCTGGTCGTAAATCTTGCTGAATTCATTGTTTTCACAATAGGTTGACCAGTTGTTGTATAGTCCGTAAAGTGTATAATAGTATTGAAACTGATAGTCAAGTGGATCTTCTTTCTTGGGTTCTATCTTCTGCATGATGTTTTTTGCTTCAGCATAGAATCCACGTGTGATAAGCAGGCTGGTTTGGCTAAGTTGGAATCTTTTATGATATAAGATGTTGTTGCTCTTTTGGGCAAGAACAAGGCCTTTTTTTACGTAAGTCATCGCCGAATCATACTCGTAGGCTTTGTATCCATTGGCGAGTTGCTCGTAAAGCTTGAGCTTGTCCTCGTTGCTGGTTACATACTTGGCACCCTGCTTGATGTCGTTCAGACTTTTCTCTTTTACTTCTACATAATGCGCACGTTTTTCTATGGCAGCATCCAGCTGTTTGTAGAGCTGGCTGTTGTCTGCTTTTACGTAAATCGGCTGTAGCATCAGCAGTGTGATGATTATAACGAAAAGATGTCTCATTTTTCCTATGTTTTTAGATTCTGCTGCAAAAATAATAAAAAACATTGAGAATCTCGCATCTACTAGCCGTTTTTTTTGAGAATTTGCAAAATGTTGATATTCAGAGAGGTGAGGAGGTTGGTAGATAGCGGTAATCTACCAAGAACCTACTATTCGTACCAACTTATCGATTTTTGCCGTACTTTTGCAGCAACAAACAATTTTAAACAAAAAATATGAAAAAACTCTTTTTGCTCGCAAGCCTTCTGATGGCTTTTGGCATCTCAGCAGATGCAGGAGACATCACTTCTCCTAACGGACAAATCAAGGTGAACTTCACCTTGGATGGCACAGTGCCTACCTATAGTGTGACCTATCAGGGCAAGACCATCATCAAGCCTAGCCGTCTGGGTTATCAGCTCGCCAAGGGCGGCAAGGATCTGCTTTCTGATTTTAGTGTCATCAATGAGAAAACTTCCACTTTCGATGAGACCTGGACTCCTGTTTGGGGAGAGAATAAGTCTATCCGCAATCATTATAATGATATGCTGGTAGAGTTGAAGCAGAATTCTACAGACAGTTATATGAACGTTCGCTTCCGTGTTTATGACGATGGAGTTGGATTGCGCTATGAGTTCCCTCAGAAAGGCAATCTCAACTACTTTACCATCAAGGAAGAGCGTACAGAATTTGCCATGACGGGCGATCATACCGCCTGGTGGATTCCGGGTGATTACGATACCCAGGAGTATGAATACACCAAGACCCGTCTGTCGGGCATCCGTCCAGCCTTGCATGCTGCTGTCAGCAGCAATCTCTCACAGACTGTCTTTTCAGATACCGGTGTACAGACCTCACTCCAGTTGAAGACTGATGATGGTATCTACATCAACCTGCATGAGGCTGCCCTGGTAGATTATCCAGCCATGCATCTGAACCTGGATGACAAGACCATGACTTTTACCTCTTGGCTTACCCCTGATGCACAGGGTATGAAGGGATATATGCAGACTCCGTTCAAGAGCCCTTGGCGTACGATGGTCATTACAGATGATGCCCGCAAGGTGTTGTCTTCCAACCTGATTCTCAATCTCAATGAGCCTTGCAAGATCAAGGATACCTCCTGGATTCATCCTGTGAAGTACGTGGGTGTATGGTGGGAGATGATTTCCGGTAAGGGTGAGTGGGCTTATACCCATGATTATCCTACCGTGAAGTTGGATGGAACCGACTATGTACATGCCAAGCCATCGGGCAAGCATTCTGCCAACAATGCCAATGTGCGCCGTTACATCGACTTTGCTGCAGCCCATGGCTTCGATGCAGTCCTGGTAGAAGGATGGAACATCGGTTGGGAAGACTGGAGTGGCTATATGAAGGAAAAGGTATTCGATTTCCTGACTCCATATCCTGATTTCGACATCAAGACACTCAATGAGTATGCGCATTCCAAGGGAGTGAAGCTCATCATGCATCATGAGACCTCCTCTTCTGTAATGAACTACGAGAAGTATATGGACAGAGCTTACCAGTTGATGAAGGATTATGGCTACGATGCAGTGAAGAGCGGTTATGTGGGCAACATCATTCCTCGTGGAGAGCATCACTACAGTCAGTTGGAAATCAACCACTATCTGCATGCCGTAACCCGTGCTGCCGATTATCACATCATGGTAAATGCCCATGAGGCTGTGCGTCCTACCGGTCTCTGCCGCACTTATCCTAACCTGATTGGCAACGAGAGTGCTCGCGGTACTGAATATCAGGCTTTCGGAGGTACCAAACCGGGACATACCGCCATCTTGCCTTTCACCCGTCTGCAGGGTGGTCCGATGGATTATACACCGGGTATCTTTGAAATGGATTGCGCCAATGGTTCTCATTGCAACTCTACCATCTGCGGTCAGTTGGCACTTTATGTAACGATGTACAGTCCATTGCAGATGGCTGCCGATTTCCCTGAGAATTACGAGAAGCACATGGATGCCTTCCAGTTTATCAAGGATGTGGCTGTAGATTGGGACAAGTCTATCTATCTGGAGGCTGAACCAATGGAGTATATCACCGCTGCCCGCAAGGCAAAGGGTTCTGATAACTGGTTTGTCGGTGGCGTTACGGGCATGAAGGCTCATCAGTCTACCGTAAAGCTCGATTTCCTCGAGAAGGGCAAGAAGTATGTGGCTATCATCTATCAGGATGCAAAGAATGCCAACTACAAGACAAATCCTCAGGCTTATGTCATCACCAAGAAGACTGTAACCAGCAAGTCTGTCTTGAAGTTGAACTCCGTTGCAGGTGGCGGATTCGCAATTAGCCTTCTTGCGCAATAAAATGCAGGATTTTAAGTTGTTATGAAAGAAATTATTCTTGAATTAATAATGATGCTCATGAAAAGAATGAATAAAATGTTGTTGGTTGCTGCCTTGGCGGCAACCACACTTTCTGCTCAGGCAGAACAGAAGAAGGGACCGGCTTGGTTGAGTGATGCACTTTTCTATCAGATTTATCCATCTTCCTATATGGATACTGATGGCAATGGTATTGGTGACCTGCCGGGTATCACTTCCAAGTTGGATTACATCAAGTCGCTGGGTGTGAACGCCCTCTGGCTCAATCCGATCTTTGAGTCGGGATGGTTTGATGGTGGCTATGATGTCATCGATTTCTACAAGGTGGATCCTCGATTCGGTACCAATACTGATTTGGTTACATTGGTCAATGAGGCCCATAAGCGTGGCATGAAAGTTTGTCTCGACCTGGTGGCAGGACATTCCAGTACCAAGTGTGTCTGGTTTAAGGAGTCTTCCGAGAAAGATCCTAACCAGCGTTACAGCGACTATTATATCTGGATGAACGATATTCCTGAGAGCGAGAAGAAAGAAATAGAAGCCCGTCATCAGGAGGCAAGTCCGGAGTCTAGTACCCGAGGCAGATATGTGGAGGCGAATGCTCCTCGTGCCAAGTATTATGAGAAGAATTTCTTCGAGTGCCAGCCAGCCTTGAACTATGGCTTTGCTCATCCAGACCCAAATCATCCTTGGGAGCATAGCGTAGATGCGCCTGGACCACAGGCTGTTCGCAGGGAGATACGTAACATCATGGCTTTCTGGTTTGATAAGGGTGTGGATGGATTCCGTGTTGATATGGCGTCATCGCTCATCAAGAACGACCCTGACAAGAAGGAGGTTTCCAAACTCTGGAATGAGATGCGTGCATGGAAGGACAAGTACTATCCTGAGACCGTCCTGATTTCAGAGTGGGCTAATCCGCAGCAAGCCATTCCTGCCGGTTTCAACATCGATTTCTACATCCATTTCGGTCTTAAGGGCTATGCCTCTCTGTTCTTCGACCGCAAGACTCCATGGGGCAAGTGGGAGCAGAGCTATAAGAACTGCTATTTCGACAAGCAGGGCAAGGGTTCGCTTAAGGAATTTAGCGAGAACTATACCAAGGCATATAATGCCACCAAGAATCTCGGCTACATCGCTGTTCCATCTGCCAACCACGATTACCAGCGTCCTAATATCGGTACCCGCAACACGCCAGACCAGCTGAAGGTGGCGATGACCTTCTTCCTCACCATGCCAGGTGTTCCATTTATCTATTATGGTGATGAGATTGGTATGAAGTATCAGATGAATCTCCCTAACAAGGAGGGTAGTAATGAGCGCTCTGGTACCCGTACTCCGATGCAGTGGACCAAGGGCAAGAATGCCGGCTTCTCAACGAGTGCGCCTGATAAGCTTTACTTCCCTGTAGATACGGAAAACGGAAAGTTGACCGTTGAGGCTCAGCAGGGAGATCAGAATTCTCTGTTGTCATATACCCGTAAGCTGACCGCTTTGCGTCATTCAGCCAAGGCTCTTGACAATGAGGGAGATTGGAAGCTCCTGAACCAGAAGGGTCAGGAATATCCGATGGTATATGAGCGCACTTTGGGTGATGAGAAGTATGTTGTTGTCGTGAATCCTGGTGCCAAGGCTGCCTCTCTCAACATCAGCTCTGTAGGTGGCAAGGCAGTTTCTGTTCTTTCTACAGGCAAGGTTGTATATAAATCAGGCAAGAAGACCGATGCTATCAAGGCTTCAGGCATTAGTGCCGCCGTATTCAAGGTGGCTAAGTAACCTGTGAACATGATTATTGCTAGCTTTATTAAATATCAGAATCCGCATGGATTTTAAGGAAGAATAAGAAAGAATACGAAAAGATAATCCGAAACAGAAGCGTTGTCAGCTATCTGTTTCGGATTTTTTTGTATAGTTTCCTTACTCCTTTATCTCTTTCATGTTTGCAGGATTATAGGGAGTCAACTGCTGCATCTCCTGCTCTGTTGCTTCAGGCAAGGAAGGTATCTTGTTTCTGATGCAGAAATCGGTAATGGCGGCAGCTGATTCTTTGGGAGTAGAAGAATCCGGTTTGATGGATTGCTTCTTTTCTACATACTCCTTTTCCGTGATATATAGTTCGGTAATCACATGGATGAGTTGCTGCTGCTTGTCTTTCTTATGAGAGAAAAGATAGCTGTTGTCAGATTTCTGGAAGAGCAGGTCCTTGAAGGAATAGTAATCTTCAGGACTTATCTGATAGGCTTCCACCACATGGTCGTAGATATCTGTCTGGGTATAACCGAAAAGCTGGTGCGTCAGATTCTTGTAGGTAGGAAGCTGGTTGATTTCTATCTGACAGATATTCCGGCTGCTGTTCGTTTGAATACTGCCTATTGTCTGCTGATTGAGCAGGACGAGTTGGGAGCCCAGTGAATCTTTCAGCTGATATTTCTTTCGATATTGCTCAATAAGTGTCTTCTCTTCCGGCCAAGGTCGGAAGGTTCCTTTGTCGCTGACCATGAATGCTCGCTTTTTGTCTTCGGAAACGAGTCGGCTGTTGTGAAGATTTCTTTTGGAATAGGCATTGAGATCCGTCTTTCCATTCTTCAGGTTGATGTAATACTCCACGATGCCGTCGTTGAAGTATTTCATTACAGAGTCGTTGGTCTGGTAACTGCGATAATATCCCTTGAGTCTGATGAAGTGAGGACGGTTCCCTGTTACGTTCACATCCTCCAGTTTCTGTATTTTTGTGATATGTCCAGGCATCTTCTCTTCCTTGTTCTGCGCCATGAGGCAAGTTGGGAGGAAGAGGAGAAGCACAAACAGATATTTCATATAATGATGATTCATATTGGTGATGCTTTAAAAAGAATACTTAATGATGTGCAAAAGTAAGAATAATCAGTTAGATGCGCAAAGAAAATCTGTTATTATTAGGTTAAAACCGTAAGTAAGTAAACGATTACATACAATTATAATAAGGAATCGTGTGGTTATTGCTTTTCTTTTTGTATCTTTGCAGCCGTTTGGCAATTGTGAGTACCAAATCATACATAAAGGAAAAAAGAATATCTAATAATAAATAAAAAGTAATGACTACACTTACAATTTCTATTATTGTCGTTTTCGTGCTCGGCTATGCACTCATAGCTACCGAAAGCTTGACTAAGGTAAACAAGGCTGCGATAGCCCTGTTGATGTTGGTAGGTTGTTGGACCCTCTACATGATGGATCCAATGCAGTATCTCCAGTTAATGCATCCTGATTATACAGGCGGTGCTGCTGGAATGGTGGAGAAGGTGACCGGAATCATCCAGGAACATCTGGGCGATACTGCCACAACACTCTTCTTCCTGATGGGTGCAATGACCATCGTGGAAATCGTTGACCAGAACGGCGGATTCAACTGGGTTCGCAAGGTGATGAAAACCAAGTCGAAGCGTGCGCTCCTCTGGCGTATCGCTATCCTTACCTTCTTCCTCTCTGCCATCCTCGACAATCTGACCACCAGTATCGTGATGATCATGATTCTCCGAAAGCTCGTTACCGACCACAAGGATCGCATGGTTTATGCATCCCTCGTCATCATCGCAGCCAATTCGGGTGGTGCTTTCTCACCAATCGGCGATGTTACCACCATCATGCTCTGGAACAAGGGATTAATTACTGCTGCCGGCGTTATCGCCGAAATCTTCATCCCGTCTGTGGTTTCCATGGTGATTCCAGCCCTCATCCTTCAGACCATGTTGAAGGGCGAACTCGTGATGCCTGAGGTTTCTGCCCAGCAGAATGCATCGGTCAGCGATTTCACCGAAGGTCAGCGCAAGGCAGTGTTCTGGTTGGGAGTAGGCGGTTTGATCTTCGTTCCTATCTTCAAGAGTATCACCCACTTGCCTCCATTCGTAGGAATCCTTCTGGTATTGGGCGTTCTCTGGACTGCTACCGAAGTTTTCTATCGCGGTTTGCATCGTGGAGCTGATGCCGAGGGCACTCAGAAGCGAGTAACCAAGTTGCTTTCTCGTGTTGATATGAGTACTATCCTCTTCTTCCTCGGTATCCTGATGGCAGTATCCTGCCTGGCTGAGATTGGCGTATTGACTGCTTTGGGTCAGGGCTTGAACGTCGTATTCGATGGCAACCACTACCTGGTTACTGGTATCATCGGTGTGCTTTCAAGTATTGTTGATAATGTGCCTCTGGTAGCCGGATGTATGGGAATGTATCCTGTGGCAGCCGCTGGTGATATGGCTGTGGATGGCGTCTTCTGGCAGTTGCTCGCCTACTGTGCCGGTGTCGGTGGTTCTATGCTGATTATCGGTAGTGCCGCTGGTGTGGTAGTAATGGGCTTGGAGAAGATTACCTTCGGCTGGTATATGAAGCACATCTCCTGGATTGCTTTCGTAGGTTACATCGCAGGTATCGTTTGCTACTGGTTCATCCGTACCTTCCTTTATGCTATCTAAAGGATAATAGTTTTCTCTTACGTGGAAAAGTTTTTTTTTGAGAAAAAAGTCTCAAAGTCTCATTTTCTATTGAAAATATCGGCTTAAAGACTTGATAGATAATAAGATAAAAGAGAATGAGACTTCTCGGTTTTGGTGCCGAGAAGTCTCATTAAAGTATCATAGAAGTATCATTATTTCACTTTTTCTTTACAAGATACTTCATTCCATCTGCAAATCTTTTATGTTTTAACTCACTCATATTCGCCAGTTTTCTGCCGAATCCCATCAAACTGTTCACCTTGAGCGATGAACCTATCTGCTTTTTCAGATAGTCGAAAATCTCGGCAGCAGTCAGATATTCACCCTCTTTCTCATTCTCAACCAACTCGAAATAGAGTTGGAAATACTGGTCTATCGGCTCAGCCACCTCAAACTGGCAGTTGTTCTTCATGATCAACTTCACCTGTTCCGCATCAAAATAACTCTTCTCGCCATTGTGCAAAGCAGTCAGCGCCTGGGCGAAAAGTTGCTGATAGTTCGGACGCACGCTCACATCAATCGGTCCCGTCAGTTCCACTCCGATGAATCTTCGGTTGCCGGATGGGTCGGTGAGAATATCCGTGATGTTGCTCGTGGCGATGAACGAGGCGAGACGAGGAAATTCCATGACATGACTGCCATACGGAGGCTTGTATTTCAGCGTAGGCAACTGGATGAGATTCTTCAGAAATCCCTGCTGCACCTGTGGAGAAATCTGGTTGAACTCATCAAGATTGATGACCATAAACTGCGCCATCGCCTGATAAACCTGACGTTTTTCTGACAGAATCAGATTATCGTTATATCCCCACTGCAGTTCCGGCGGTAACAGCCGGCGACAGAAAGTACTCTTGTTGTAACCCTGCTTGGAAATCAGAAGCGGAGCCACCGAGTTGCCATACTGGCGATGGGTAAAGCCGCGCCACTGGTCAACCATGCCCAGAAACCAGGTGTAGAACCAGTCTGCCCAGTAAGGATTGTTGGTAGGAACCGTACGAGCCAAGGCACGTATATGGTCCTTCCCGTCCCATTTGTCGTAGCATTGGAAGAGATATTCATCTATCGGATTATAATTCTTGATATAATCAGACTCCAGAAAATTCCTGACATCCTTGATGCTCACTCGGATATCGGCAAGCTGCACCTCCAGCGTCATGCGCTTCTGCACTCTCGGATCCACGGGCTGGAAACCATACCAACCTTTCTCCTTCGGCATGTATTCCACGAATTTCATCACCGTGTTGTATCTGAAGTTATATTTACTTTTCAGCAGCTGCATCATGCTCATGATATTCTCGCGAACGCTGTTCTTGTCAACTTTCTTTTCTTCTTCCGAAGTATCGGAACCAGGAATCATCTGCTGATTATCTTCCGTGTTGAAAGCCTGGTTCTGAGGGTGCATGTTGCTATCAATCTTCATCGCCACCGCCTTACTGTTGAAATAAGGTTTCACATCGAGCGTCATCATAAAACTGTTGTGCATCGAAGGCTCAAAAGACAGGTTTGAGCCTGCTTCTATAGAAGGTTTCGGTCCGTCTGTGAGCACCGAAGCTTTGGCAATCGCCTGATATACAGGCAAAATCTGCTGGTAAGCGATGCGGTATAGTCGTTCGGCATCCGCTTCGTCGGCAGGCAGCAAATCATCTTCATTGCTGAATTTTACCAATACGATAACCGACTTTCCATCAGCACCTTCCAGCGCAGCAAAGGTAGAAGGCAGCATGGCAACCGAGCGCTTCACGCCCTCCACGCCGTCCACATCCGTAATGTTTCCGAATTTCAGCATCAGGATACCGTTGCACGCCTTCATCTTCAGGTTGTTGTTTTCGTCTTTGGCGAATTCAGCAGCGGGGTAGATGTGCATCCATGTTGGCATATCCTTGTAATATTCGTAGCCGCTTTCCATATAGGTCACGTATTCGCGGAAATGGGTAACAGTAAGTCTGCTGTCATCTTTTGCGATACGTTGCAGCAACTTCTCCATCGTCTTGGTGCTGACGAGGAGCTGCTTCTTGTTGTTTGTATGAACGATTGTTACCTTCATTGAATATATTGATTAGGATGTTTGTTTGTTAACTATTAACTGTTAACTATAAACTCTTGTTTGCGTTGCCCAAAGTTTGGTTGGCAAATTGGGCGCTCGTTTCCCATTGTACGGGCAATGGCTGCCCGTCGCTTGTTCTCTAGTAGCCCGTCACGTGTTCTCTGGTAGCCCGTCACGTGTTCTCTGTGGGACCGTTTAAATGGCATGGCTGGAACATTTGGAGGACAGAGAAAAAGATTAGCTTTTAGTGAAATCAATCTCTTCTGAGAAATGGTCGAATTCAACATCTTTATATCCGTATCTGGCGAAGAGCTGTTTGATATATGCCTGTTGTTCCGGCAGGAGTTTCAGTTGTCCCAGTTTGTAACGGTAGTATTGTCCTTTGCTGCCGAGGTAGTCTCTCATTTCGGCGCGCAGAGCAGGAGCGTCTTTCACTTTCATTTCGGCAAAGAGTTTGTCGAATCCCCATGCCATTTTCACGACACGCAGCGGAGCGAAGTACTTGCAATTCCCGTTTTTCAGGGCATTTGGGAAAATGGCATCCCCTCTATCAGTCTTCTCGTTTTTGTAGAGTGCAGATAGATAGTGGATACATTTGTTTTTCATCGGACATGGTTCGGTGAAACAGTAGGTGATGTTGCTAGGTACGTTTCCGTACTCAAAAGCCTTTTTCAGTAATTCCTTTTCATCCATGTTTCTTAAGTATTAAGAATAAAACATTCTGTTTTACTAAACGCAAAAACATCCTGTTTATTGCCTTGCAAATGCTATTATTATCACTTCATAAAGCTTTTTTTTTCGATGCAAGCAAGAAATCATGATACTTCTCGCTAATTTATGATACTTCGATGATACTTCTCCCTTCATTTTTAGAGAAGTCTCATTTATGTTAAGGTGTTGTGTATTAAAGATATAAGTCTTATTCTATACCCAAAAATGAGACTTTGATACTTTTTTCGAGAAAAAACTTTTTTACGTGCGTGTATTTATTGGTTCTTTGTCGCTTGCGTACTTCTTTCTAAATATCATTATAGCCTCATCCCTTTAGTTGGAAGAATCATGTTCCACAAATAGCTCTCCTTTTTACGATTGTGTCCCCTCACACAGGCAAGTTCTCAATAGAAGTGCAAAAATTTGAGGGGTTTCAGGCTTTATAATCTA
>OICL01000011.1_pt1 | contig 166595 bp, 140 predicted proteins | sample 1581231 | NCBI WGS metagenome assembly OICL01 (sample SAMEA3882542, study PRJEB24775) | human gut metagenome | biome: human-associated habitat; feature: intestine environment; material: feces | place: Netherlands | collected 2009/2010 | reverse complement strand
TAAAACTGTATACTATGTCTTTGCACTGTTGTATACTATGTTACTACACTGCACACCGTGTTCGCCCGTTCGTGTGCAACGCACACGATTGCACGCAATGCGTGCAAAATTGAATACACAGTTTTCGTCATATCAAAACATATTTCTGCGAACATAATATTTCATCAAGGCGGGCGTCCAATGAACGCCCCTACAAGATTGCATTTATAGAATTTGTTTTAACATACAATTTGTACCATTACTTGCGAGAGAACACGGTTTTCCCGTCTGAAATATAGTTGCAAGGATACCCCTACAAGGTCACATCTGTTATTTCCTTAACAGCAAAGCAGTCGGTTGGCAATATACCAACCGACTGACTTTTTAATTATTCATTTTTACTTTCTACCCGAGTAATTTATTACTCTCAATTACTCATAAAGCGGATATTTTTTGCAGATTTCTTCAACACCTGCTCTAACCTTTTCCTTACTGTTCTCATAGTCGTTAAGAACGAGGGTGATGTACTCGGCAATTTTGTCCATATCTTCCTCGTTAAGACCTCTTGTAGTAACAGCAGCAGTACCGATTCTTACACCGCTTGTTACGAACGGTGAACGGGGTTCGCCCGGAATTGTGTTCTTATTTACTGTGATGTAGCAATCGTCAAGACGAGCCTCAAGCTCCTTGCCGGTTACATCTGTATCACGGAGATCCATAAGAAGAACATGGTTGTCCGTACCGCCTGAAACAAGCTTGTTGCCTCTTTTGAGAAGTCCGTCTGCAAGAGCCTTACAGTTAGAAACAATCTTTTTGCCGTACTCCTTGAACTCAGGCTTTAATGCCTCGCCGAAGCAAACAGCCTTTGCGGCAATAACATGCATAAGAGGACCGCCCTGTGTACCGGGGAAAATAGCCTTGTCAATCTGCTTTGCAAATTCTTCACGGCAGAGGATAAGACCGCCACGAGGACCACGGAGAGTTTTGTGTGTTGTTGTTGTAACGAACTCACAATACGGAACAGGGTTCGGATGAACGCCTGCGGCAACAAGACCTGCGATGTGAGCCATATCAACCATAAGATATGCGCCTACTGCGTCGGCAATCTCACGGAGCTTTGCAAAATCGATGATTCTTGGGTAAGCAGACGCACCTGCAACAATCATCTTAGGCTTGCATTCCTTTGCAATTTCAAGAACCTTATCATAATCAATTCTGTGCGTTTCGGGATCAACACCGTACGGAACAAAATTGAAGTATTTGCCTGAAATATTAACAGGTGAACCGTGTGTAAGGTGACCGCCTTCGTTAAGGTTCATACCCATTACCGTATCACCGGGATTAAGCATTGCAAAATATACCGCTGTGTTAGCCTGAGCGCCTGAGTGAGGCTGAACATTTGCGTGTTCGGCACCGAAAAGCTCACACGCACGCTGACGGGCAATTTCTTCAACTACATCAACGCACTGACAACCGCCGTAGTATCTCTTTCCCGGATAACCCTCGGCATATTTGTTTGTGAGCAGGCTGCCCATTGCAGCCATAACTGCCGGAGAAACGATGTTTTCACTTGCGATAAGTTCAAGGTTTCTGCGCTGTCTTTTAAGCTCGTCTGTCATTGCGTTACCGATTGCGGGATCGTACTCGTTGAGGTAATCAAGAGTAGCGATATTTGTTTTTTCACTCATTGTTATATTCCCCTTATATTTTTATTTTAGGATACTGTGTATCCTTTTTGAATTTATGTCATTGCAACGAAAGGGCTTTTTGCCTTAATTCGTACAAATCATCAAGCGTTTTAATTTTTCCTGCCTCATTTCTCAAGGCTGCCGCACCCTTCATGCCTTTGAAATAGCCGACTACAAGTTTTCTTGCCTGAAGCATTGCCATATGCTCGCCCTTATATTCAACCATTTTGCCGATATGTTCAATCATTACACCGAGCCTTTCTTCAAGGTCGGGAGTGTGAATTTTAACATTCGGGTTTTCAAGGTATGCGTTAATCTGCGAGAAAATCCACGGATTTCCGAGCGTTGCCCTACCGATCATAACAAGGTCACAGCCCGTGATATCCATAACCTTCTTTGCCCTTTCGGCACTGTCAATGTCTCCGTTTGCAATTACGGGAACGCTGACGGATTCTCTCACAGCCCTTATGATATCGTAATCAACGGGAGGCTTGTAATATTGCTGTCTTGTTCTGCCGTGAACGGTGATTGCCGCCGCACCTGCCGATTCGCAGATTTTTGCAACTTCAACGGCATTTACGCTGTCATCATCCCAGCCCTTGCGGATTTTTACGGTTACGGGTATGTCGGTAACGGCTGTCACAGCCTTGACGATTTCTCCGCAAAGCCGAGGATTTTTCATCAATGCACTTCCGCTGCCGTTTGAGCTTATCTTCGGAGCAGGGCATCCCATATTGATATCAATAATATCAGGTTTGTTTTCAAGTGCGTGCTTTGCGGCATCAGCCATACATTTCGGATCATCACCGAAAATCTGAATTCCGCAGGGACGCTCCAAGTCTGAAATTTCCATCAGTTCTTCGCTCTTTTTACTGTTGAAAGAAAGCGCCTTTGAGCTGACCATTTCACTTACACAGTATGCCGCACCGAATCTTACGCAAAGCTCACGGTAAGCCCTGTCGCTTACCCCCGCCATGGGTGCGAGAACTGCGTGGGATTTCAGCGGAACACCGCCGATGTTAAGATTATCCATATTTTTACACATTTAATGCTGTTACCTTATTCTTTTTCTTGCACCGACTTTTGTGCTGATCATTACAACCGCAATTGCAACTACTCCAAGACCTACGCAAATCCACGAAACGATTCCCGCCGTGTAGCTTGTGGAATACTTTTTTTCGCTGACTGTTTTTGCGATTGTCGGAGCCTGAAATTCCGTTGAATCGGTCGCCTGAGTTTCAACATACTGATTCTGATACTGCGTTTCTTCCTGTTTCTGAGCTTCCGTTTCGGGCTGAACATACTCAGTTGCGGGTTCTTCCGTTTCGGGCTCAACATACTCGGTCGTAGGCGCTTCGGTGTAAACAGGCTCGGTATAAATCGGCTCTGTGTATTGCGGTTCGGTTTCAACAGGAACATACTCCGTCACTACGGGATCGGGCTGGGGATCGGGAGTTTGCGGATCGTCCTCTCCTACCGCAAAGGCGGTTATTGAACAAACCGACAATGCAAGAACCGCAAGTACGGTCGGAAGTATTCTTTTCCTAAAAATTTTCTTAAAATCTGACTTCATATTTAATACCCCGTTCATTCTGCGTGGCACATATTTTCATACATATACTACGATTATAACAAAAGCAGGCGTTCATTGCAAGATTTCAGACAACTTTTCTGCACACAATTAATGCCCAAACAACAAAAAATCGGAAAACCGATTGTAAAACCGATTTTCCGACTTGATTATTATGTCAAATTTTTGAGCGTTTTTTAGCCTTTGGCATAACAAGATTGTAGCTTTCGTCAATCAGCGGAAAGATTTCTTCCTTGCTCACAGAGCCGTCAAGCAGAATACTTATCCACTTGTCCTTGTTCATATGATAGGCTGGCAGAAATCCGTTTTTCATTCTCAGCGAGCCGACAAGAATCGGATCGCACTTGACATTCATCACATCGACAAAGCCGTCGCCGTCAAGCCCTAAAATCTGCCTTTTGACACACATAACTATTGCGTACCATTTGCCCGACATCATATTCCGCAGAACCGCATTATCGGGACTGCCCTCCCACGGATATTCGGGTTCTGTTCCGTATGTGCTAAGGGCATAGTTTAAAATTACATCTCTGTTAATAGAATTATCATTGTATGCCATTAAGCCTTAACTCCTGCTTTTTTCTTAACGAGTGAAATATATTCCTGCATTGTGATTTCGTTACGCAGTAATTTTTGACACCATTCTTTGCTTTTGCTGTCAATGGTATAGCCTTCCATTTCAACTGATGCGGCAGCATTTTCTATTATCTGTTCAATCGGCTTATTACCGTTCACAGTAACACTCCCTTTCGTGAAATCTGAACTTCATATCATTTTATCATAACAAAGGCATATGTCAACCAAAAGGTGAAAATCATTCGCCAAAGCTGATGCCCATTTTTCTTGCTGTTTCAACAACCTCGCTGTCTTTCGGAACACTCTTGAGCTTGCCTGCGATGTCCTCAAGTGGAACAGCAATTACCTTATTATTTACAAGGGCAACCATTTTGCCGTAGTCTTTATTGATAATAAGCTCTGCGGCTTTAACGCCGAAACGAGTTGAAATCACACGGTCATAGGCATCGGGACTGCCGCCTCTCTGGAAGTGACCCGGTACTGTAACCCTTGTTTCCTGACCTGTTGCCTCCTCAATATCATGGGCAATCTGATAGGAAATTGACGGATATTTCATCTCTGCAACAGCGGCTTTTCTCTGCTTTTTCGGCAAAGCGGCAATCTTTTTTGAAATTGCACCCTCGGCAACTGCAAGAATTGAGAAGTTCTTACCGCTTGCTGTTCTCGCCTTGATTGTCTTGACAACGGAATCTATATCATACGGAATTTCGGGGATAAGGATAATATCCGCACCGCCTGCAATACCTGCATAAAGTGTGAGCCAGCCAACCTTATGTCCCATAACCTCAATAATGAAAACTCTGCCGTGAGATGTTGCGGTTGAGTGGATACAGTCGATTACATTTGTTGCAATATCAACGGCACTCTGAAAACCGAATGTCTTGTCTGTACCCCAAAGGTCGTTGTCAATTGTCTTAGGAAGCGAAACCACATTGAGTCCCTCTTCACGAAGAAGATTTGCGGTTTTTTGGGTTCCGTTGCCGCCGAGTACAACAAGACAGTCAAGGCCAAGCTTTTTGTAATTCTTCTTCATAGCCTCAACCTTGTCAACGCTGTTCTCGTCAACAACACGCATAAGCTTGAACGGCTGTCTTGATGTGCCGAGAATCGTACCGCCCATTGTGAGAATACCCGAAAAATTCTCGGGTTTCATCTTTCTTGTTTCGCCATAGATAAGACCTCTGTAGCCGTCAATAATGCCGATGATTTCAACATCATTGCCAAGCTGATTATAAAGTGTTTTTGCAACGGCACGGATTGTTGCGTTAAGTCCCTGACAATCACCGCCGCTTGTTAAAATGCCTACTCTTTTCATTGTTCGGAGTCCTCCTTTTTCACTTCAACGGGTACAATCGGAGTTCCGACAGTGCTCGCATATGTTTTTTTCATTGCCTGCTTTTGAGCCTTTAACGCAAGCTTTGAAAAGAATTTCTGACAATTCATCTTATGCTTGCCACGCTTGTCAACAGACTTATATACACCTGTTGAAAGCTGTTGGCGTGCATTTACGGTATCCTTAAATGAAACCGTGATAACCTCCTGCACACGCTTTTTGATATCCTCGTCCTCAACAGGGAACACAAGCTCAACTCGTCTGTCGAGGTTTCTCGGCATCCAGTCGGCACTTCCCATATAATAAAGCGGATTTGAATTGTTTTCAAATATGAATATTCGGCTATGCTCCAAAAGCTGACCGACAATTGAAATTACTCTGATGTTCTCGCTGAATCCATGAACCCCCGGAACAAGACAGCAGATACCTCTTACTATGAGGTCAATTTTTACGCCTGCGTTTGATGCATCGTACAAAAGACTGATGATTTCAGGGTCAACAAGCGAGTTCACCTTTGCGGTAATTTTGGCCGGAAGTCCGAGCTTTGCGTTCTCGGTTTCCTGAATAATCATAGCCTCAAAGAACGGACGCATTCCGTGAGGTGCAACGATAAATTTGTTGTATTCAGGCGGAGTTGAGTAACCTGTCAATACATTAAAGAGTGATGATGCGTCAACACCGTATTCTTCACGGCAGGTGAACATACCGATATCGGTATAGAATCTCGCCGTGCTGTCGTTATAGTTACCCGTACCCATATGCAAATATCTTCTGATTCCGTCCTTGTCTTTTCTTACTACAAGACAGATTTTGCAGTGGGTTTTAAGTCCCGTAAGACCGTAAATTACATGACAGCCCGCCTTTTCAAGCTTTGTTGCCCACTGAATGTTGTTTTCCTCGTCAAATCTCGCCTTGAGTTCAACAAGAACAGTTACCTGCTTGCCGTTTTCAGCCGCCTTGATAAGAGCCGCAACAATCGGTGAATTTCCGCTGACACGGTACAAGGTTTGCTTGATGGCAAGAACATTCGGATCGGTTGCCGCCTTTTTGACAAAATCAACCACAACATCAAAGCTTTCATAAGGATGATGCACAAGTCTGTCCTTTTCACGGATAGCCTCAAAAATATCGTCATAGCCGCAGAATTCCGCAGGCGGATTTACGGGAACGATAGGTTCAAAGCACATATCCTCACAGCCCTTGATGTGGGCAAATTTTGAAAGAAATGTAAGGTCAAGAGGACCTCTCTGAAAGTAGATTTCACGCTCCGTAACATCGAGAGCGTCAACAAGAAATTCACGAATTTCTCGGTTGCATTTCTTGCCGAATTCAAGACGAACAGGTTCTCCTCTCTTACGCTTTCTGATTGACTTTTTAATTTCAGCCATAAGATCCTCGGTATCCTCGTCAATGTCAAGGTCGGAATCTCGGGTGATTCTGAAAGGATCGTATTGCTTAATGTTGTAAAGCTCAAAAAGCTCGCCGAGGTGCATTGCGATTATTTTTTCAAGCAGAATAAACGCTCTGCCCTCGTGAGTCGGAAGCTCAAGAAATCTCGGAAGAATTGACGGAACCTGAACCAATGCGAAAAATTCTTCATTCTCGGCATTTGTAAGGCGAACCGCAATGTTAAGGCTTTTGTTTGCAAGCATCGGGAACGGACGGCTTGTATCAACAGCCATAGGCGTCAATACGGGGAAAACTACTTTTTTAAAGTATTCCTCAACAAACGCTTTCTGGTCGCCGTCAAGCTCGTCAGCCTCTTTGAACACAATGCCTGCCGAACGAAGTGACGGAATTATTGAACGGTTGTAACAGCTGTACTGCTTTTTGGCAAACTCGTGAATTTTTTCAACAAGTCCGTCCATAACCTCTGTAGGAGTCATGCCCGATGCGTCACGGCTTGTTCTGCCGTGATGAATCTGGTCAAGCACACCTGCAACACGAACCATAAAAAATTCGTCAAGGTTCGATGCCGTAATTGAAAGGAAGTTGCATCTTTCCATAATTGGATTGGTCTTTTTGAACGCCTCTTCAAGCACTCTTGCATTAAAGTCAACCCAGCTTAATTCTCTGTTAGTATAAGGCATCTTTTGCCATTTTGACATAAGCTTTGCTCTTTCGGATGTTTTTTTATTGTTGTTTTTTGAATTTGACATATAATTCACCACCATAAAATTTGATATATAACTCAATTTAATATATCTGATTAAGTATAAAATACAAAACGAATTATTTCAAGCGAATTGCACTAAATTTTACCTTTGGTAACGCATTCTTTACATATATTTTACAATAGCACAAATAAAATTGATTTGCAATAGATTTGACAAAATTTGCAAAGATAAAACCAAAATTTTCTTTTTGCAAAATATTCAAAAAATTTCAAAAAATATTGTTTTAATCTCTGTATTATGTTATACTTGCGTTAATTGTTTTATTTACAGATTTTAAAAAATTCTAAAGAAAATGAGAGGTAATTATCATGAGTAAAAAAAGGGGAAGCTTTTCCGGCGGACTCGGATTTGTATTTGCCGCTGCGGGAAGTGCAGTAGGCTTGGGAAATCTCTGGAGATTTCCGTATTATGCAGCTAAGTACGGCGGTGGAACATTTATCTTTATCTACATAATCCTTGCGCTTACATTCGGCTTTTCACTTTTGACTGCCGAAATCGCAATCGGCAGAAAAACAAAGCTAAGTCCGATTCTCGCCTACAAAAAGCTATGCAGCAAATTTTCGTTTTTAGGCTACCTTGCAACGCTTGTTCCTATAATCATTATTCCGTACTACTGCGTTATCGGCGGTTGGGTTACAAAATATATGTGCGTTTATGCACAGGGACTTGTTGCCCCTGCGGCACAGGACAACTTTTTCTCGGACTTTATTTCCGACCCGTTGTCACCCATTGTGTTTTTCTTAATATTTATGCTGTTGAGTGCAGTGGTAATTATGCTCGGAGTAAACAAGGGCATTGAGCGACTGAGCAAATTTTTGATGCCTGTTCTGCTTGTTCTGACAGTCGGAATTTCAATCTACACACTCACGCTCCCAAACGCAATGGAGGGTGTTTCATACTACCTCATTCCCGATTTCAGCAAACTGTCAATTTGGACATTTGCGGCGGCACTCGGTCAGCTGTTCTTCTCAATGAGCATTGCAATGGGAATTATGGTAACCTACGGTTCATACACAAAGAATGAGGTAAACCTCACAAAGTCGGTTAACCAAATTGAGATTTTCGACACAGCCGTTGCACTTCTCGCAGGTCTTATGGTAGTTCCTGCGGTTTATGTATTCAGCGGTGAAGAAGGTCTTGGTGCAAGCGGTCCCGGACTTATGTTCATCACACTTCCAAAGGTATTCAACGAAATGCCTGCCGGCGGAATCATCGGATTTTTGTTCTTTGTTCTTGTATTCTTTGCAGCTATCACAAGCTCAATCTCCGTAATGGAAGCAATTGTTTCTTCGCTTATGGACAAGTTCAAGCTTACACGAATCAAGTCCTGTCTTATCGTTATCGTCATCTGCCTTATTATGGGTATTCCGTCGTCACTCGGCAACGGTATATGGTCAAATGTTAAGATTCTCGGAATGGACTTCCTTACATTCTTTGACTTCTTGAGCAACAGCATTATTATGCCGATTGTCGCACTTTGCACTTGTATTCTCATCGGCTGGGTTATCAAGCCAAAGACTATTGCAGACGAAGTCACAAGGAACGGCGAGCGTTTCAGCAGAAGGGCTTTGTTTGATGTTATGATTAAATATATAGCTCCAATCTGCCTTGTGTTCATCTTAATTTCCTACACACTTGCGCAGTTCGGCATTATTTCACTTTAACCCGACACTTTAACACGATTATTTATGAATTCAAACAGTAATATCACCGAAATGAATCATAAGTAATTGTCTTTAAATGAAACATACAACAATTAACTATTATCCGTTTATCCCATGAACTCTTGAAATTATATGCAATAATTGGTATAATTACAGTTACAGCTCATTTGCTGAATTTTAGGGAGGACAAATACTATGTGTCAGAAAAAACCATTTTACATTACAACGCCTATTTATTATCCGTCAGGCAATCCCCACATCGGTCATTGCTACACCACCGTTGCGTGCGATTCTATCGCCCGTTACAGACGAATGCAGGGATATGATGTTATGTTCCTTACGGGTACGGATGAACACGGTCTTAAAATTGAACAGAAGGCTGCCGAAAAGGGTGTTACTCCCAAAGAGTATGTTGACGAAATTGTAAAGACATTCAAAGGCTTATGGAAATTTATGAACATAAGCTATGACAGATATATCCGCACAACAGACGATTACCACATTGAAACAGTTCAGAAAATTTTCAAGGAGCTGTATGACAAGGGCTACATCTACAAGGGCGAATACAAGGGCAAATACTGCACCCCCTGTGAAAGCTTCTGGACAGAAAGCCAGCTTATTGACGGCAAATGCCCCGAATGCGGACGAGAGGTTACAGAGGCAAAGGAAGAGGCATACTTCTTTAAGATGTCATCTTTTGCCGACAGAATTGAAAAGCTCCTCACGGAAACAGACTATTTACAGCCAAAGACAAGAGCGGTTGAGCTTGTAAACAACTTTATCAAGCCGGGACTTGAAGACCTTTGCGTATCGAGAACAACCTTCAAATGGGGTATTCCGGTTACATTTGACGAAAAGCATATTGTTTATGTTTGGATTGACGCACTTTCAAACTATATCTCCGCTCTCGGCTACAAGAATGAAAAATTTGACGAATTTGACAAATACTGGCCTGCCGATGTTCATATGGTAGCAAAGGACATCATGCGTTTTCACGCTATCATCTGGCCTGCAATGCTTATGGCTCTTGACCTTCCGCTTCCAAAGCATCTTGCCGTTCACGGCTGGATTACTTTCAACGGACAGAAGATGTCAAAGTCACTCGGCAATGTTGTTGATCCGTTTGTACTCGGCGAGCGTTACGGCGCTGACGCAATCCGTTACCACATTATGCGTGAAATGGCTCTCGGTGCAGACAGCTCATTCTCAAACGAAATTATGATTAACCGTATCAATTCCGACCTTGCAAACGGTCTTGGCAACCTTGTTTCAAGAACAGTTGCAATGGTTCAAAAATATTTCGGCGGCACACTTCCCACAGAGCGTGAGAGCGGCGAATTTGACGATGACCTTATCGAAACCGCAACATCGCTCCGTGCAAAGGTTGACGATTTCATGGACAAGACTCAGCTCCAGAACGCACTTGCCGAAATCTTCAAGCTTGTTTCCCGTGCAAATAAATACATTGATGAAACCGCTCCGTGGGTTATTGCCAAGGACGAAACAAAGAAAGCAAGACTCGCAACGGTTCTCTACAACCTTCTTGAGGCAATCCGTATTGCATGCACCCTTCTCTCGGCATTTATGCCAACAACAATGCCAAAGGCTCTTGAGCAGATTGGCGCTTGTGATAAGTGTGCCGGCTACGAAAACTGCGACAAGTTCGGTGTTCTTCCTGCTGATGTCACAGTTCACAAGGGAGATGCACTCTTCCCACGAATTGATGTTGAAAAGGAAATTGAAGAACTCAACAGCATTATCAAGAACAACGAGGGTGAAAGTGAAGAAACAAAGGCACTCCGTGAAGAGCTTGAGGGTGTTGCACAGATTGGCATTGATGACTTTGCCAAGGTTGACCTCCGTGTGTGCGAGGTTAAGACCTGCGAACCCGTTAAAAAGAGCAAAAAGCTTTTACAGTTCACAATTTTTGACGGTGTAAAGGACAGGACCGTTGTCAGCGGTATTGCAAACTACTACAAGCCCGAGGAGCTTATCAGCAAGAAGATTATTCTTGTTCAGAACCTCAAGCCGGCAAAGCTTTGCGGTGTTGAAAGCTGCGGTATGATTCTTTCTGCAGTTCACGGCGATGATTTAAAGGTTGTCTTTGTTGACAATATGCCTGTCGGCTCAAAAATCTGTTGATTTATGTTCGTGTAGACAGTTTGATAAATTAAAAACTATTTATGCCCGAGCGTAACTGTAGGAGCGGATATCATCTGCCCGCACGGCGAGCCACCGTTCCCCTTTCGGGTAGACAGTTTGATAAATTAAAAACTATTTATGCCCGAGCGAAAGTTTTTTAAAATTGAAAGTTGAAAATGGAAAATTGAAAATTGCGGTCGGGTAGACAGTTTGCAATATAAAAACATATTATGCCCGAGCGTAGCATAGTTCGTGTGCGTTGCACACGATTGCACGCATTGCGTGCAAAATTGAATACACATATGTTATATCAAAACATATGTGTATGGACATATAAATTCATCAATGTGGGCGGTCAATGACCGCCCATACTTTTAGGGAGATATACCGATGTCACTTTACAGCAACATTTTCGATGCGCATGCGCATTATGACGACAAATGGTTTGACGATGACCGTTTTGAGCTTTTGGAAAACATTCACACAAAGGGTGTGTGCGGAATTGTCAACAATGCGGTTAACCTTGAAACGGCAAAAACCTGCATTGAATATGCCGAAAAATATGATTTTATGTATGCCGCAGTCGGATTTCATCCCGAAAATCTCGAAAATATTCCGGACAATTATCTTGAACAGCTTGCACAGCTTTCAAAACATAAAAAGGTTGTCGCAATCGGCGAAACAGGGCTTGATTATCATTGGGACATTCCGAAAGACTTGCAAAAGCGTGTTTTTGAGGAACAGATCAGGCTTTCTCTTGACCTTGAAATGCCGCTTATAGTTCACGATCGTGAGGCTCACGGTGATGTGTACGATCTTCTGAGAAAATACAAACCAAATGCGCTGGTTCATTGCTTTTCGGGCAGTGTTGAGCTTATGCGTGAAGCGGTTCGCATCGGAATGTACATCAGCCTCGGCGGTGTTGTTACATTCAAAAATGCCCGTCACAGCCTTGAGGTTGCCTCGGAAATTCCGCTTGACAGGCTTCTGCTTGAAACCGATGCTCCGTATATGGCGCCCGTACCGTTCCGTGGCAAGCGTTGCGACAGCTCTATGATTATCTATGCCGCTGAAAAAATCGCATCTCTGCGTAATATGAGCATTTCCGAACTTTTGCAAATCACCTGCGACAACGCAAAACGATTTTACAATATTGATGATTAATTCATAAAAAAACACGGTCGGAATCCCCGTTTGGAAATCCGACCGTGTTATTTTTTCATTATTTTAGTAGTGGCGAACACGGTTCGCCACTACTAACAGACAACAACTTTCATATAAAAAACGGTCGGGAAGACAGTGTTTTGCATTTGCAAACTATCTTCTCGACCATAATTTTACATTTTCAATTTTCAACTTTCAATTTCATCAGTCTTCACTTGCGTGTCTGCGCATACTCTTGTGCAGAAAGAAAAGTCCGATCGAAACTATAAAAAAGATTACAGAACAGATTGCAACGGCGATAAGAATATTGTTCATACTCTGAACAAAAAGGTTGTAGAACGCCCTTGAATCAATATTAATCTTGCTCATATAGCCTGTTGAAAGCAACAACGCCGGAATTATGCCAACCGTAAGGAATGCCGCAGATGTTGAATAACAGATATACCTTACCGCTCTGTGCTTCCAACTATTTGTAAAGATGATGATTACGCATAGAATTGCGACAAGGACTGCAAGACCGCCGATAATCAACGGCATCATATTTTTCAATGCAATGAGATAAACAGAAAGTGTGGCAAAAAGCGGTATTCTGAGCGCCGCCGCATAAATGTTAGCAGCCTGATTGATGAGATATTCTCTGCTTCCATCGTTTGCAACCTTGAGATTATTCTTACTTATGTAGCTGTCAAGCTCGCTGTTGAATTTCTGCTTAAACGCTGTTGTGTCAATCTTAGCCTTCTCGCCTGAATAAAAGCTGTTGAGATAGGCCTGTGTATTATCGTGAATTGTCACTTCGTCAACAACATTTTCAAAAAACTTTTCATCAAGTCCCGACGCATAACCGAGGTCAACAAGGCTCTCTTTGATTTCGTCACGCTTGTCAACAAAATAGTTGCTCGCATTCATATTATCCATAATATACGATGGGTTGAGGATTGTTGACTGAAGAACTATTGCAAACGAAAGCAAAAACAGTACAAACGAGAGAACGAACGAAATTATTCCGTAAATAATATGTCTTACTTTAGAATTCATCAGTTCGCCTCCTTATCAATCGGAGTACCCGACACTAACTTTGCATACACAAAATATCTCTGTGGTGTAAGACCGAGTGCATCAAACGGATAGCATGTGTACATTATAAGATTTTCATAATCCGCCGAAAGGTCATATGCGGTTCTGTCAGTCGCTTTTTTGACAGCCGTGTCGGTGATTTCATAGATGTAATTACCGTAGCTTGTCTTGATTTCAACCTTCTGACCGACTGCTGCGTTTTTAAGACCGTTGAAATAAGTGTTGTTATGACCTGCAACAAGGATTGTTCCGCCATAACCGGGGACAAAACTTCCGGCATAAATGCCAACACCGTTTCTGAGCGCAACATCATTGTCACCGAAAAAAAGATTTGCGTCAACATTGCAGTCATTGATTATAAGCTCACCGAACAGATTTCCGTAGTTAGGGTACTGAACGGAGTCGTTTTTAACATAAGTTTTTTCCTGACCGTTTGAATCCTTTTTTGTAACGGTAGGAACGGTTGAGTTTTCTGACACGGGCACAAAAATATTATCGTACTCTGTTGAATAATCCTTTTCATTATCTGAGAAGAACATACCTACTGCCGAAATCACAGGTGAAAAGGACGGAACAAAAGCAAGATACAGCACAAGATATGTTATCAAACAAAAGATAATGGGAAGAATTATAAAACTCTTCCCATTCTTTGATTTATGACCGTGTCTGATTTTTTTATCAGACATTAGAATCAAGCTCTTTCTTTTTTAGATTTTGCAAGATAGAAAGCACCGCCTGCTACCATTACAAATGCAACAGCAGAAACAGCGATAATGCCGCTGAAGTCAGCCTCTGCACCTGTTGTCTTGATCACACTGTTATCCTGAACACTGCCTGCCTTTGTAAGTGTAGGAACAGCTGAGAATGCAACCTTGCCGTCTTTGCCGTAAATTGTAAGCTTCTTTGAAGATGTGTCATATGACATTGTCATATCAAGCACACCGACAACTTCCTTACCGTAAGAAAGAAGTGTCTGCTTCTGAGCAAATGTGAGATCTGCAATATTAGATGCACCTGAGTTCTCAAGGAAGCTCTCGCCCTTCTTGAGAACAGCAACGATCTGAGATGACTCATCTGCTGTCATATCGATTGTGTTAAAGTAGTTTTCAGCCTGGTTTACAAACTCGCTCGGAATAACCATCTCCGAACCGTTCATCTTAACAGATGTCTTGAGTTCGTTGAGAACAGCCTGTTCGCTGTCATTGATTCCTGCTGCAAAAGCAGTGAAAGCAGTTGCTGCAACAAGGATGAACGCTACTAACATTGCTGATAACTTTTTCATAGTTCATACCACCTTGTATTTTATTTTGTTTTCATCAGCAAGAAGCTTCACGGATTCATTGGCATAATACGCATCTGCAAGCCGAAAACTGCAGGGAGCACAATGGGAAACTTCACCATTTAACTTCTTTGTACAGTATTATACACCACATTTCGCATTTTGTAAAGCATTTTATTATAAAAATTTCTTATATTCGGAAAAATTACAATCCTTTTGTCAAACCAGGCATTTTCATTGTGCATTATGCCGTTTTAAATCAATTTTGCGCTGCATCGTTTTCTTCTGATCTTGTATTTTAATTCATTTGTACACTTGCCTTTTACATAAAAATGCACCTGCCGATTTATAAATTCCTTCTTTTGCAAATATTCGTGTACAAACCTTATCCGCTTGCCCTACACCTTTTTCTGTCATTGTTTTCTTATTATGACATATTGTGACATACTAATATATAAGTAGAAAATTTATCGGTTATTTGCCATATTTTTGTTTATTTTTTTGCAAATTTTACCTGAGCTTTATTTCAGCTCGTTATTTTATATACTTATCGACTAACTGCAACAAAATAATCACATATTTTATGTGTATTTTGTACATATGAAAAATCAGAGTAATTGCATATTCTGCAAAAAAAGACATCTTTTTCCTTTATTGAAACCTTTGTTCATATTGATTTTTTTACTGATTTAAAATATAATAGGAGTATCATGTTTAAAAGTATTTTGTGCTTTTGTGCCGTTTTTCGCCTACAGCACTTTCGTGTCGACTGTGGCATTATCTTGCCATAAGCGTACAAAAGCCGAGAAGAGGAGTAATTTAATGGAGATAACATTCAAGGACATAACGAGAATTATCAAGAAAAATATTGTGTTTATTGCGGTGCTGTCGCTTTTATGTGCGGCTGCGTCATATTTTGTAACAACATTTTTGGTTCAGAAAACATATACATCAACCGTAAAGCTTTATGTTGAAACCAACTACAAAAGCCAGTCGGCTTATGACGACTATCAGAGTATCAACTACGCAAAGAACCTTGTTCTCACCTATATCGAGTTGCTCGATTCAAATTCTTTCTACAATTCCGTTTCAAAGGAACTCAACGAAAAATACACGGCGTCACAGCTTAAATCAATGATTAAGTTTGAAAGCATTGAAGATACCGAGGTTTTTAAGGCGCTTGTAAATTCGGGCAGTCCGTCCGAATCAAAAAACATAGGCAACGCAATTGCAAAAATTGCACCAGATACAATTGCCAATGTAAAGGACAATGCAAAGCTTAAAATTGTTGACAAGGCTACAACACCGAAAGCTCCTACATCCCCGAATGTTTCGAGAAATGTTATGATAGCTTTCGCCGCAGGTCTTATTATTTCACTCATCATTTCATTCGTCCGTGACTTCCTTGATGTTAAAATCAAGTACAATGATGAAATGACAACCGTTCTTGACCTTCCGTTGCTTGCCGCTATTCCCGATTTTGAATATTTTTCAAATCAGAAGGCAGCCGAAAAGAAGTACGGTAACTACGAATCGGGTTATTAATTGTTAAAGGAGTGAAACTGCAATGAAAAAGACTAAAATCGACCGTTCAATCGACACTGAGGCACTTGGCTTTCAGGTTCGTGAATCATACAAAACAGCAAGAACAAACATCGCATACTCAATTTTCAAAAAGGGTTGTAAAAAGGTAGCCTTTACTTCTTCAACAAAAGGTGAGGGCAAAACCGTAACTTCAATCAATGTTGCATCTGCTCTTGCTCAGCAGGTTGGCACAAAGGTCGTCGTTGTTGAATGTGACCTTCGCCGTCCGAGAGTTAGCACAGCTTTAAAAATCACACCTACTCCCGGTCTTACAAACTACCTCAACGAGGAATGTTCGCTTGAGGATATTGTAAAGGATACAAAAATCGAGAATCTCAAGGCAATTACATACGGCGCTATTCCGCCGAACCCGTCAGAGCTTCTTTCGAGTGAATCCATGTTTGATCTTATCAAAACTCTTGAAAAAAATTACGACTACATTATTTTCGATACACCGCCAATCGGCGTTGTTATTGACGCCCTGCCTATTATGAAGGCGTCTGACGGTGTTGTTATTGTTGCAAGAAATAACTCAACAACATATCCCGAGCTTTCAAGAACAGTTGAAGTTATCAAAAGAACCAATGCAAAAATTCTCGGTGTTATTCTTAATCGTGTAAAGCCTCACGAAACCCGTAAGGGCAAGGGCTATTACTCAAGATACGGCGGATATTACAAGACATCAACAAATGACTGATACCAAACCGCCTTTGCAAACATAAACTAACAGGCTAGTCCTGCCCACGGAGGGGAAAATGGAATCCGTAAAAAGCATAAACAAAAGTGCGCCATCAAGCGGACATACAACTGAACAAAAGCCCGTTTATGATTTTTTTAAACGGATTTTTGACATCATATGCTCGTCAGCCGCTCTGATTATATTGTCGCCTGTCTTTTTAATTCTTACAGTAGCTATCAAAACAACAGACAAAGGTCCTGTATTCTTTACTCATAGGCGTGTAGGAAAAGGCGGAAAACCCTTAAACATATATAAATTCAGAAGTATGGTAACGAATGCCGAAGATCTTATCAAGCAGTTTACTCCCGAGCAAAAAGCTGAGTACGAAAGAAATTTCAAGCTTGAAGACGATCCCAGAGTCACAAAGGTCGGCAAATTTATGAGAAGAACAAGCCTTGACGAGTTGCCTCAGCTTTTCAATATTTTAAAAGGCGACATCTCTATTGTAGGACCAAGACCCGTTATGGAGATTGAAACTGAAATTTACGGCAACTACCGTGATATGCTTTTGAGCGTTAAGCCGGGGCTTACGGGTTTCTGGGCGGCAAACGGCAGAAGCTGTACTACATACACACGCAGAAGGGCAATGGAAATTTGCTATATCAAAAACCGCTCTGTCTGCTTTGACCTGAAAATCATTCTCAAAACTATCACCTCTGTTTTCAAAGGTGAGGGCGCTGTTTAAGGAGGCAGAGTTTTGAAAGCTGTTATACTCGCAGGAGGATACGGAACAAGAATTTCCGAGGAATCCCAGTTCAAACCTAAACCAATGATTGAAATCGGCGGAATGCCTATTTTGTGGCACATTATGAAGCTATACACCCACTACGGTGTGAATGAGTTCATCATATGTGCAGGTTACAAACAACATGTAATCAAGGAATGGTTTGCCGACTATTTTCTTCATACATCCGATATTACCTTTGATTTTACTCAGGATGATAAGATTATTGTACATAACAAAAGAGCCGAAAAATGGAAGGTTACTGTTGTTGACACAGGTCTTGACACGATGACGGGCGGCAGACTTAAAAGGATTCGCAATTTTATCGGAGACGAACCGTTTTTTATGACCTATGGCGACGGTGTTTCCGATGTTGACATAAACGCTCTGCTCGATTTCCACAAAAAGCACGGCAAGCTTGCAACTATGTCAGCCGTAAAACCCGAAAGCAGATTCGGTGTGCTTGATTTGGCCGAAAACAACGAAGTCAGAGCTTTCCGTGAAAAAAGCGATATTGACTCAGGCTGGATTAACGCAGGCTTTATGGTGCTTGAACCGAAGGTTTTGGACTATATAAAAGATGATACAGTTATGTTTGAGCGTGAACCGATGGAACAGCTTGCAAGAGAAGGTCAGCTTATGTGCTGCAAGCATAACGGATTTTGGCAGTGTATGGACACACTGCGTGACAAGGAGCGTCTTGAAAAGCTTTGGAACGACTGTACTGCTCCTTGGAAAGTGTGGTCGGAATGATGCTTGATTTTTATAAGGGTAAAAAAGTGTTCATTACGGGACACACAGGATTCAAGGGCAGTTGGCTCTGCAAACTGCTTGCAAATGCCGGTGCAGATGTAACGGGTTATTCGCTTAATCCGCCAACCTCACCGTCACTTTTTGAGATTGCAAATATCGAGAGCGATGTAAAGTCGGTTATCGGAGATATCCGTGATTTTGATTCGCTTAAAAAGGCATTTGATGAGGCACAGCCTGAGATTGTACTTCATCTTGCGGCTCAGCCGATTGTGCGTGACAGCTACAAAATGCCTGCATATACATATGAAACAAATGTTATGGGAACGGTCAACATTCTTGAGTGTGTACGGCAGTCAAATTGTGTGAAATCGTTTCTCAATGTAACAACCGACAAGGTTTATGAAAACAGGGAATGGCAATGGGGATATCGTGAAAACGAACCGCTTGACGGGTTTGATCCATATTCAAACAGCAAAAGCTGCTCGGAACTTGTAACCCACAGCTACAAAAATTCTTTCTTCGCCGACGGAAGAACAGCAATTTCCACAGCGAGAGCAGGCAATGTTATCGGCGGCGGAGATTTTGCAAACGACAGAATTATTCCCGACTGCGTGAGAGCCTTGGAAAAGGGCGAGGATATTATCGTCCGCAATCCGCATTCCACAAGACCGTATCAGCATGTTCTCGAACCGCTTTATGCATATCTTATGATTGCAAAAGCCCAGTACGGGAACATTAAGTTTGCAGACTGTTATAATGTAGGTCCTGACGAGTGCGACTGCATAACAACAGGCGAACTTGTTGACTTGTTCGTAAAATATGCCGGCAATATAAACCGGATTGACAAAAGTGAAAAGGATGCAGTCCACGAAGCTAATTTTCTCAAGCTTGACTGCTCAAAACTCAAGACTGTTTTTGGCTGGAAACCTCATTGGCATGTTGATGATGCAGTTAAAAAAACGGTCGAATGGTCATGCTGTTATATGGAAAACGGCAATGTAAGAGACTGTATGGATAGGCAGATTGAAGAATTTCTGAAATAATCATACGGCAAATATAAAAAGAGGTTTACTTATGAAAAAGGCAATTGTAACAGGCTCAAACGGTTTTATCGGCTCAAATGTCTGCAAAAGACTTTGTGCCGACGGTATAAAGGTGTTTGCCGTTGTTAAGGGTGAAAACGAAAACATTGATAACATAAAGAATCTCAGCGGCATTGAAATTGTGTATTGCGAGCTTGATGAGATTGAAACCTTGGCTGACATGATTTCCGACAGAGATATTGATGTTTTCTACCACTTTGCATGGGTAGGCTCGGCAGGATCGCTCAGATGCGATGAAAATGTTCAGCTGCAAAATGCCCTGTGGACCGCTCGTGCTCTAAGAACAGCCGACAAAATGCAGTGCAAAAAGTTTGTAAATGCCGGTTCTATTATGGAAAAAGAAACCTACACCGCTGTTTACACTCAGGAAAGCAAGCCCGGACTTCCGTACATTTACGGTGCAGGCAAGCTGATTGCAAGAGCAATTTGCAAGCCGATTGCAAACAGCCTTTCAATTGACCTCTGTTGGGCAGTTATCACAAACGCATACGGCGTCGGTGAGCTTTCGCCCCGTTTTGTAAATTCTACAATCCGCAAAATCATTGCAAATGAGCCGTTGCAGTTCACCGCCGCAACACAGAACTATGACTTCATCTATATTGACGATGTTGCAAGAGCGTTTGAGGCAATCGGAGAACACGGTAAACCTAACAAGGAATATACAATCGGCAGCGGAAACGCAAGACCTCTTAAAGAATTTATTCTTGAAATGCAACAGACGCTTGCCCCAAACGCAAAGCCTATTTTCGGCGATGTACCTTTTACGGGAGTAAATATGCCGCTTGAGGCATTTGATACAGCCGATATTGAAACAGACTGTTATTTCAAGCCCTCGGTTTCTTTTGCCGAAGGTGTTTCAAAAACAATGGAATGGCTTAAATCACTTAATTAGTTTTTTAAAGTAAGGTGTATTTTAATGATACAAAAATTTGAATTTTGCAATACGGACTTTGAGGGTGCATACCTCATCAAACCGTTCTGTGCAACCGATATCAGAGGTGCATTTATAAAGGACTACTCAAAGGAAGTTTTTGAGGCTAACGGCCTTGAACACAATCTTGCCGAGGTTTTCTACACGGTTTCTCACAAGGGTGTAATTCGTGCGCTTCATTTTCAGAGAGTTCACGAACAAGCAAAGCTGGTACGGTGCATTAAGGGCAAGGTTTTTGATGTTATCGTTGACCTCCGTCCCGAATCACCTACATTCAAAAAATGGCAGGGATTCTACCTTTCCGAAGAAAATATGAATGAACTCTATGTTCCCGAACATTTTGCACACGGCTATCTTGTGCTTGAACCGTCTGTTGTTTCATACAAATGCGGTGAAAAATTCTACGGCGAATATGATGACGGCATTATGTACAACGATCCGGATTTGGGGGTTGAATGGCCGTTTGATGAAATCGGCGGTATTGAAAATCTTATTATTGCCGACAAAGATAAAAATCTTCAGACCTTTAACGAATACGAGGATAAGTATCTTAAGTAATTTTTATGTTACGACTATTTTTTTGCGGAGGGTAAAATGAACGTAGTATATTCGAGCTCCGACAGCTATGCGCCTATTGCCGGTGTGTCAATAATGTCACTCTTACACAATAATACCGATGCCGATGAAATCAACATTTATATGATTGACAACAATATCTCAGATGAAAACAAAAAGAGATTTGAGAATATGGTTGACAAATTCGGCAGAAATATTGTTTTTATCCCCCGTCCCGACCTCAACAAAATGGCAGGTGTTGATATAGAAGTCGGAAGATGGAACATAAGTACATTTTTCAGACTGTTTCTCTGCACGATACTGCCTGATAATCTTGACCGCTGTATTTATCTTGACTGTGACACGGTTGTGCGTCACTCTTTGAGAGAATTTTGGGAAACAGATCTGGAAGATAAGATTGTTGCGGCAGTTGACGATTGCCGAAGTGACCGTTATAAAACCGAACTGAATCTTCCGTGCGACAGCACTTATACAAATAACGGTGTTTTGCTGATTGACCTTAAAAGCTGGAGAGAGATGAATGTAGAAAAAGACTTTCTCGACTTCATTATTGCCCATAACGGTGACATCACCTATGTTGATCAGGGTGTTCTTAACGGTGTTCTTGCAAAAAAGAATCTTGTAAAGGTTGTCCATACCAAGTACGATGCTATGACCGTGTTCTTTGATTTTAATTTTAAAGATCTTATGAAGGTGCGTCGTCCCGAGCATCATCTGAGTGAAGAAGAATACATTGAGGCGGTAACCGATCCTTATATAATTCACTACACCTCGTGTTTTCTTTCGGGAACTCGCCCATGGAATGAAAATAACAATCATCCTTTTGTCGGGGATTATCTCAAATATAAAGCAATGTCACCGTGGAAAGATTTTCCGCAATATCCCGATGCCAGAAAGAAATCAAAAAAAATGATGACGAGTGTGTGCAATGCCATGCCGAAAAGAATGATGATTGCAGGTATCTCACTTGTTCACTCAAAGTTGTACCCAATGGTACGCTCACTTAAAGGAAAAAGGCGGGGTTGATAATGAAAATTCTGCTTGTTAATAAATACCACTATGTAAAAGGCGGAAGTGAAACCTACTATTTCGGTCTTGCCGACCTTCTCACAAAGCTTGGTCACGAAGTGATTTACTTTTCAATGGCAGACATTAACAACAAACCATGTGAACAGGAAAAATACTTTGTTTCAAATGTTGATTTTAATTCTAATATTTCCACGCTTCAGAAGGTAAAAGCAGGTTTTCGCGTTCTCTATTCTTTTGAGGCGAAAAAAAATATTTCTGCTCTCATTGAACAAGAACATCCTGATATTGTTCATATTAACCTTGTTCACCGTCACATCACCCTTTCGATTGTTCGGGCAATAAAAAAATACAACATACCAATAGTGTTCACAATTCACGACCTTAACTGTGTATGTCCCAACCACGAAATGCTTGTAAACGGCCATGTGTGTGAAAAATGCCTGCACGGCAGATATTCAAATTGCATAAAAAATAAATGTGTAAAAGGTTCAACTGCAAAAAGTACTCTTGCGGCTATTGAGGCAACAAACTATAAACGAATGAAAATATACGACGACATAGACTTGTACATCACGCCGTCATATTTTTACAAAAAGAAGCTTGAAGAATCCGGTATTATCCACAGCGAAATTATCCATATAAAAAACTTTCTGCCTACCGATACTGTTTATTCCGACAATAATCCCGACAACGGTTATCTGTTATACTTTGGCAGAATTTCCGAGGAAAAGGGTGTGCTGACGCTCGTTAAGGCTGTTGAGAAGCTCGAGAACAATATTCCGCTCATCATTCTCGGCACAGGTCCTATTGAAGATGAAATCAAGGAATATATAAAAGCACATAACCTTGGAAACAGAATCAAAGCATTAGGCTTCAAGTCCGGTGACGAGCTTAAAAAGTATGTTGCAGAAGCGAAATGCGTCATTCTTCCCAGTGAGTGGTACGAAAACGGGCCCTATACAATTATGGAAGCAATGTCACAGGGAAAACCTGTTATCGTAACAAATTACGGCGGACTTCCTGAAATTGTAGAAGACGGAAAAACAGGCTTTATCTGCTCACCGTTTGACAGTGATGACCTTAAAAACTCAATTAAAAAAGTCTGCTCGCTTTCTGATGCTGAATACAAAGCAATGAGCAGTTGTGCCGTTGAGAAAGCAAAAATCGAATTTTCTCCGGTAACCTATGCGCAGAAACTCACACAAAAATATAATGAGATTATAAATAATCACAAAAAGAAAGGCTGATACCATGAAAAAACTTGGCCTTTGCGCTTGCTACAACCACAAAAACTACGGCAGCCAGCTTCAAAGCTATGCAACAACAGTTGAACTGAAAAAGCGTAACATTGATTACGAAATAATCCGATATAAAAAAAAGATTACACCGTTGCTTCTTATAAAAGCAATACCGCGTCTTTTTAACCCCGTTTTTATAAATGACAGGATTATTGAAACATTCCAAAAAAAGCTTATGCTTAAACTTCATTCACAGCTTGCGGAACAGAATGCCGTTAGAAATGACGCGTTTAATAAATTTTCGGAAAACAGATTTAAAAAGCTTTCACCTATTTACTACGGTTACGATGAACTTAAGAAGCAATCTGAAAAATACACCGCCGTTATGGTTGGAAGCGACCAACTCTGGTCTCCGAGCGGAATAACCTCTAATTTTTACAATCTTATGTTTGCAGGCGACAGCTGCACAAAAATATCATATGCAACAAGCTTCGGTGTTTCACAGATTGAGCAAAGATACCATAAAATTTACAAAAACTTTCTTGACCGACTTAATTATGTAAGCGTCAGAGAAAACAGCGGAAAGGTAATTGTTGACAAGCTCAGCATAAATGATGCCGTCGTCGTCTGTGACCCTGTAATTCTTCTTGATTCCGATGAATGGCTCGAAGAAATTCCAAACAAGAATCTTTTCAATGAACCGTATATATTTGCATATTTTCTTGGTAAAAGTCAGGAATACAGAGATGAAGTAACCAAGTTTGCAAAAGAAAAAAATTTAAAAATCGTCACAGAATTGCATATGGACAGTTATAATAAGGCTGACAGGGGTTTTGGTGATTACACACCGTTTGACATCGGACCGGCTGAATTTGTCAATTTGATTAGAAATGCTAAGTATATATTTACCGATTCTTTCCATGGCTCAGTGTTTTCTATGCTGTACAAAAAACAGTTTTCTATATTCAACCGCTATTCAAACGATTCTGTATCTTCCAAAAACTCCCGTATTGACAGCTTTTGTGAGACATACGGATTAAACGACAGAAGATTTAGCGGTAATATAAACGATGTTGAAAATGCAATAGATTATGATTGTGTTCTCGAAAAAGTTAAAAATCACAGAATGCTGTCCAAAGCATTTCTTGACAATGCACTCAGTTGTTTCTCAAACGGAGATTAAAATGATAAATATAAACGAAACAAATAAAAAACATTGTTGCGGATGTACAGCATGTGAGTCTGTGTGCCATAAAAAGTGCATATCAATGCAGACAGACAATGAGGGATTTAAATATCCGGTTGTCGATAAAACTAAATGTGTTAACTGTCGCCTTTGTGAAAAGGTTTGTCCTATACTCAATAAAACACATAATGTATTTCCAAATACCGCATATGTTGTTCGTAATAAAAATTCTGAAATTGTCCGCTCCAGTACATCAGGCGGTGCAGTTACCGCTTTCAGCAAAGAGATAATCAATAACGGGGGAATCGTATTTGGCGGTGCATTTGACAGTAACTTTTATGTCAAACATACATACGCTGAAACAGAAAGTGAACTTTCAAAATTCAGAAGTTCAAAATATGTTCAAAGTGATATGGGTACAACCTTTACCGAGGTAAAGCAACAACTTGACAACGGAAAATTTGTTATGTTTACGGGGACTCCGTGTCAGGTTGAAGGGCTTCAAAATTACTTAAGAAAACCATATGATAACCTCTTCACCATTGACTTTGTATGCAGAGCTGTCCCATCTCCATTGGTATGGGAAAAATACAGGGAATTTATGGAAAAAAAATTCGGTTCTGAAATTACATATGCAAACTTTCGCGAAAAAACCTACGGATACCATAGTGCAAATCTGACTCTTAGATTTGCCAACGGCAAAAAAAGTATAGAAAACACCAATACTGACTATATGCTTAAGAGCTTTTTTAAGGGAATATGCTCACGCCCATCATGTTATGACTGTAAATTTCGTGAGCCGGGAAGAGTATCGGATCTGACTGTATTTGACTGTTGGAATATTACGCGATATGTAAACGGACTTGCCGATGATGACAAAGGATATACAGCAGTCATTATTCAGAGCGCCAAAGGTGCAAAATTATTTGAAAAGGCAAAACACAATCTCATAGTATATCCTGCCGATCCAAAACTTTTACTTGAAAATGACGGGCATATGGCAATGGAAAATCCCAAATATCACAAAAACCGAAAAGAATACTTTGAAATGCTTAACAATGGCTATAATATTGAACAAGTCGTAAAAAAATATATTCCTATTAAAATAAGCAGAAAAATTTTCGGTAAATTCAGGGGCTTTTTCTACAAAACAGGAATACTCAGATTTTTGAAAAAACTTAAAATAAAATAAGGCAGGTTTATATATGTATGATAATAAAATATCTGTAATTGTACCGGTTTATAATATCGGTCAGTATCTTGAAAGCTCTATCAAGAGCCTGATAAATCAGACATACCGTAATATTGAAATCATACTTGTCGACGACGGTTCAGTTGACAACAGCCCTGCAATCTGCGACCTTTATGCCGAAAAAGATAACCGGATTAAGGTCATTCATCAAAAAAACAAAGGTGTCTCTGCGGCAAGAAATGCAGGGATGAGAGTAGCAACAGGAGATTATATAGGCTTTTGCGACGGGGATGATATTCCCGATGTTGATATGTTCGAATTTCTAATGAACATTGCTGTCAAAGATAATGCAGATATTTCAATCTGTGAAGTAAGATTTGAATTTGAGGATGGCACTGTTCGTAACATCGCAACGGGTAAATCCAAAATCTGGAACAACAATGAAAGTTTTCTTTGCGACTTCTTTAAAGGAAATGTTGGTATGAGTACCTACACCAAATTATTCAAAGCAAAAGTTTGCAGGGGTGTTGAATATCCCGAAAATTGTAAAACAAACGAGGACAAGTATTTTTGTTTCCTTGCTGCTCTCAATTCTAACACATTCAGTAGCAAAAGCGTTGCAAAATACACCTATTATCGCAGAGAAGGTTCGTCTTCCATAACAGAATTTACCGAAAAATATTTTGACTGCATTTATCTTGCTGACAAAATGCTTGAAACTGTAAGCAAAGAACATCCGTCAATTTACGCAAACGCTGTTTGCAACAGACTTTCTACAACTCTCAGAATATACAAACTTATGTATATGAGAAACGGGCTGAAAAAATTCAGCAGCCAAGGAAACGAACTCGTTAAGTATGTTAAAAGTTTTGACAAAGCAACTGCAAAAAAATATTTGTCAAAAAAAGACTACATAAGATATAAAACGCTCTGTACAAGTAAAAGATTGTATTTTCTTATGATAAAATACTTAGACAAATACTAATTGGTGATACTCCGTGGAAAATTTTAAGATAAGAGATTTAAAACTAAAAAATATATGGCAAATGTTTCTTGTTATTGCCATCCCTTTTATAACTGTAACCGGTGCTACAATTTTTCCTTACACATTGCGTTTACCGTTAATTTACACTGTTGGCATACTTTTTGCTGTGGTATTCGTCCTTACTGACATAAAACTTCAATTTAATGCTGTTTCCGGAACGGCATTTATACTGTTGTCATATATATGCATATCAATCGCATACTCATATGACCCCGCATCAACATTAAACTTATTTTGGCTGTACCTGTGTGCATTCACACTACTGTTCATTGATCTCCCGGGCAGCTATTATAAAAAAATATTTACGATAATATATGTTATTTGCTCGGTTATTGCCTTTTCAATTTTGATAAGTGCAGTTATCGACAACTGTATGTTAAAATATTTTTGGTTTATTGTAAATCCAAACCATTCGGCACAGGTAGCACAAACGATTCAAAATGAACTTTCAATAGGTGCGTATTCCGGATTCGCACGGGAAAAAGGTGAAGCGGCATACATTATGAATGTAGGAATTGCTCTTTTACTTTCTAAGTACTTTTCATCGCAAAAGCTGAAAAAAATTGATATTCTTATGTTGTTCGTATTTATTGTGTCGCTCATGCTGACCGGAAAACGAACCCTTTTCATTATTCCCGTCCTTTCATTTGCATTATTTATGGTCATCTCAAACATCAAAGGAAAATTTGCTAAAACAGGAGGAATAGTGCTAAGTGCCTTATCTGCCGTGTTTATTCTTTCAATGTTTATTCCAAAGGTTGCAAATATATTTGACCGTTTTATGGATGAAGAAAATATTATGGCCTTAGGTAATAGAGATTCTCTTTGGAAATACTTTTTACTGATGGGTGAAAAGTACCCGGTCTTTGGCGCAGGATTCGGCTCATACAATCAGTTCGCATATGATAACGGATTGCGTGTAGGCGGAGACAGATGGAACTTCAACGGTCACAATTGCTACTTTCAGATTGCGGTAGAGCTCGGAATAGTCGGAAGTATATTTTTTCTTCTGTTTGCAGTGCTTTCTGTTGTACTCACAATTCTCGCAATCAGAAGGGTAAAAAATATCTGCGATGATGCAAGAATCTGCTATTTCTCGCTATATATACAAATTATGATTTTAGCTTACTCTGTAACGGGTAATCCGACATATTCAAGACAGATTGTGTTTATCTGGTTTTTCTCAATCGGAGCCGTTCTTCATATTGCAAGGAAACACAATATTGACATAGTGATAAACAAAGAATCTGAAAGGCGACATTTATGAAAAAGATCGGTATTGTAACTTTTCATCAGGCACTTAACTACGGAGCAAAACTTCAAGCCTATGCCCTTCAGCAGTTTTTGGAAAAAAACGGCATAGAAAATGATGTAATTGACTACACATGTCATTTTATGTATACAAGAAACATAAGACCTATTCGCGTAGGCAAGCATCATAAGTTGAAGTCATTTATCCGTTCACTCATCACTATGCGTCAAGTAGGAATTGACAGAAAAAAGTCCGTTACATTCAGAAACGAATTTTTAAACCTCAGTCGTCCTTTTGATGCCAAAAACATTGGGGAAGCCTCCAATGAATATGCAGCATTTATTGCAGGGAGCGATCAGGTGTGGAGTCCCATCTGCGTTGGCTTTGATACGGTATATTTACTTGATTTTGCAAAGCCAAAGCAAAAATACTCCTATGCGGCAAGCTTTGCAGTTGATAAGCTTCCTGCTGATAAGGAACATACATATAAAGAGTTGTTATCACAATTTCAGCTCTTTTCAGTTCGTGAAAAAAGCGGAGCAGATATTATTGAAAATCTTATCAACAGAAAAGCTGAAATCAGTATTGATCCCTCGTTGTTGCTTACTGAAGATGATTGGGATAAAATAAGCAGATGTCCTGTACCAAAAGAACCGTATATTTTTCTGTTCAGCGTAAGAAAGCCAATTAAACTTATCAGCTACGCTCTTGAACTTTCTAAAAAAACCGGATACAAAATCTACTACCTGCAAAAGGAGAGGCTCCATAAGATTGACGGTATAGAGTACCTCGATCCGGTGAATGCCACTGAATTTGTAGGTTTAATAAAAAACGCAGAATATATTTGCACAAATTCATTTCACGGCACTGCCTTTTCGGTAATCTATAAAAAGAATTTTGCAGTTGAATTGCAACATATCGGTGGCAGAAACATCCGTGCCGAAGAACTTCTTAACAATCTTGGAATCAATGATCGCGAGATAACAAATGATGTTTTTCCAAATATAAACGGTGCGGTTAATTGGGAAAGGGTTGACAATGTACTTTTAAAGGAAAGAAATAAATCAAAGGAATATATAAATAAAATAAAGGAACTGATACAGAACGAATCTTCAGAGGTGACCGTTTAATGCCAAAATCCGCCGGAAAACAAATGTCGATAAACATAATTGCAAGTATCGTTTCATTTGCAGTTACTGTCGGAATTAACTTTTTTCTGACACCGTATCTTGTAAAAGAGGTCGGCAGTGATGCCTATGGTTTTATCGGTCTTGCTAATAACTTTGTACAGTATGCTACCATCGTTACGACCGCTTTGAATTCAATTTCAGGCAGATTTATTTCAATTGCATACCATAAGGGCGATGTTGAGAAATCATCAAAAATATTCAGTTCGGTTCTCGTTGCCGATTTGTTCCTCGCTGCAGTAATGTTGATTCTGTCGTCAATTTTTGTTTGTTTTCTTGACACTGTGCTTAACATACCTCCAAATCTTGTATCCGGCGTAAAAATAACCTTTGCTTTTGCTTTTCTCACATTTGTTGTCAGCACAGTTACTGCTATTTTCACAACAGCAGCCTTTGTAAAAAACAGAATTGATATAAATTCTATACGAGATATTATATCCAACCTTATAAAAGTTGCACTCATAGTACTTTTATTTGCAATTTTCCCTGCACAGCTTTACTTTGTTACCCTTGCAAGTTTTGGAAGCGGTATTTTTCTTTTGCTGGCAAATATTACTGTTAAAAAGAAGGTACTCCCGGAAGTAAAGGCTGATATTAGAAAATTTGACATTAAAATAGTTAAAACACTTCTTGCGTCGGGCATTTGGCTTTCACTTTCACAACTTTGTCAGGTGCTTCTAAGCGGTCTTGATCTTCTGATATGCAACCTAACCCTTGGAACGGCACTGATGGGACTTCTCTCTATCGCAAAAACCGTACCGAACAGTATCGGCAACCTAACTGTAATTTTAGGTTCAGTATTTACTCCTCATTATACAATTCTTTATGCAAAGAAAAAAATACCGGAGCTAATTATCGAGGCGAAATTCAGTACCAAAATTGTAAGCTTTATACTCTCGACCCCCATTGCCGGTTTTATTGCCTTTGGCAGACAGTTCTACATATTATGGCAACCGACAAAGTCACCGGATGAGATTACAATGATTCAGTTTATGTCGGTGTTGACTTGTATTACATTTCTTTGTTCCAGTCAAACTCAGTCGCTTATGATGATAAACACCGTATGTAATAAACTTAGATTACCTGTATTTGTAAACCTTACAGTTGGCATTGTCAGCGTTATAGTTGCAATTGCAGCCTGTAACCTCACCGACTATGGCGTATATTTTGTAGCAGGAACGAGTTCCGTTCTTATGGGACTGCGTGCACTCATCTTTACCCCTGCATATTCTGCATACATACTAAAGCAAAAACTTTCAATATTTTTCCCGACAGTAATCCGAGATTGTGTTGGATTTATCATTATATTGGTATTATTCTCAATTATCAGCAATTTTATTACAGTAACCGGTTGGAGTTCATTTATATTCATATGTGCTATATGCGGAATCCTTGCATATGCCTTGTCCTTGCCGTTGTTATTTAATAAAGCGGAACTTTGCAAGCTCAAAAATAAGCTTACAAAAAAATGAAATGGAGTTAATTATGAGTAATGTTGAAATAACTGTATTTACCCCATCATATAATCGTGCAAAAACTCTTCCAAGAGTTTTTGAATGTTTGAAAAAACAAACCTATAAAAGCTTTGAATGGATAATTATAGATGACGGCAGTGAAGATAATACAAAGGATGTTGTCGACGGATTTCTGAAAGAAAATAATTTTTTTGACATTATTTATGTTTATCAAAAAAATCAAGGCAAGCATATAGCCACAAACAATGCTGTAAAAATGTGCAGAGGAAACTTTTTCATTACGCTTGACTCTGATGATACTTGTACAAATGACGCCCTTGAAACATTTGTAAATGAATGGAATAAAATTCCTAAACAGGAGCAAAAAAAATATTACGGTATATCCTGCCGTACATATGATAAGGATGGTAAAATTAACGGAACACAAATGAATGTTCCGTATATTGACAGCAATGACCTTGATTTGCGTTTTAAACTCAATATCACAGGGGAATTATGGGGTATGATTAGAACCGATATTATGCGTGAATTTCCATTTCCTGTTGTCGAAGGCTATCACTTCTACCCGGAAAATGTTATCTGGCATAATGTCGGAAGAAAATATATATGCAGATATTTAAGCAAAGCATTGAGATACTATATTCAAGATCAGGAAAATGCTGTTACAAATATCAACAGAAAAAAGGCATCAAAAGAAAAATTTGTCATGCATCTGCATTATGTAAATGACTGTTGGGATTACAGAAAATACAATCGAAAGCGTTACCTTGAACACATCGTGGCAATAACCCGTGATGGACTTGCAAACGGCTACAAACTTAGTGAAATATTGACTATGCTCAAGACTAAGCCCCGCAGATTGCTCGTTCTCCTAACAAGCCCTATCGGTTACCTGCTGTACAAGCATTCATAAGGAGATTTAACGGATATGAAAAAAATTGGAATAATTACTTTTCATCGTGCCAAAAATTACGGCGCTGTTCTCCAGGCGTATGCACTTCAACACACCCTTGAACAGCTTGGAAGTGACTGTGAAATCGTAGATTATAAATGTGAAAATATCGACAATGGCTACAAACCGTTTCAGTTTAGCAAAACTGATCCTATTAAGTCAATTTTGAAATCCCTTGTTATGTATCGCAAGAGAGCTAAAAAAATTGAACAGTTTTCAAGCTTCTACAACAATTATCTTAAAATCAGCGATAAAACCTATAGTAATTCAGATATATCAGAATGCAAAAATCTTTATGATGCTTTCATCAGCGGAAGCGATCAGGTTTGGGGGCCCGGTAAGGAAGGAATAAATCCTGATTCCATCTATTTTCTGAGCTTTGCAGACGATAACCAAAAATACAGTTATGCAGCAAGTTTTGGTGTTGCAGATATAAGCGATGTAAAGGCAATGCAGCTCAGACCTTTACTTAAAAATTTTCAGTCTTTTTCGGTTCGTGAAAAAAGCGCATTAAATATTGTAAAGAAGATAACCGGTAAGAACGGTGTGTGTCATATTGACCCTACACTTCTTCTAAAAAAAGATGAATGGCAAAAGATTTCTGTAAAAAAAATTGATAAGCCATATATTCTTGTATTTAATGTAAAACCTGTAAAATCACTGATAGATTTTGCGGAAAAACTTTCAAAAAAGACCGAAATTCCTGTTGTTTATATAACAGATAATCCACAAAAAAAGCGTAAAAATTTTACCTATGTATCTGCCCCAACAGTTGAAGAATTTCTTGGTTATTTTGCAAACGCAGATTATACGGTAACCAATTCATTTCACGGAACTGCTTTTTCTGTAATTTTTCACAAAAATATGTTTGTTGAATATGAAACAGCAAAAGGATTTAATCACCGTGCAAAAAATCTTCTTCAGACAATAGGCATAAACCGAGAAATTAAAGACGGGGAAGCTGTTACAACAGATATTGACTGGAATAAAGTCGATAACATACTTCAAGCAGAGCGCAAACTCTCGCTTGATTACCTTAAAGATATAATTAAAGGGGAATAAATATGCAAATTTTTCCTTCAAAAAGTGAATGCTGCGGATGTTCAGCCTGTAAACAGATATGTCCTAAAGGCGCTATAGCTATGAAGCCTGATTCAGAAGGTTTTCTCTACCCACAAATTGATGTCTCACTCTGTATTGAATGCGGCGCCTGCCAAAAAATATGCGCATTTCAGAACGGTTATGAAAAGAACCATTCAAAGACAGCATATGCAATCAAGCATAAAGACTTTAATACTCGCTTTACAAGCCGTAGCGGTGCTGCATTTGTAGCCTTATCCGATTATATTCTTAATAAAAAAGGATCTGTTTACGGTGCTGCGTTTCAGGATGATTTCTCAGTCAGCCACATAAGAGCAACAGATCGTTATGTCAGAGATAAGTTTAAGGGATCAAAATATGTCCAGAGCGATATGAAAGACACATTTAAATCTGTCAAAAATGATTTAAATAACGATATGTATGTCATGTTTTCCGGAACAGCCTGTCAGGTTGCCGGACTTAAAAGATACCTTGGTAAATGCGACACCTCAAAACTCTATACATGTGACATTGCCTGTCACGGAGTTCCCTCTCCTATTATATGGAAAGAGTACCTCAAACATTGTGAAAAAAAGTTTTGCGGAAAAGTAACCAAGGCAGATTTTCGTGATAAAACTATAGGCTGGAATACCCACAAGGAAGCGATTTGGATTGATGACAATAAGCATATCCTTAACGGCTACACATATCTATTCTACGAAAACGATATTGAGCGTCCATCCTGCTACAATTGTAAATATTCAAACCTTGAAAGACCCGCCGATCTCACACTTGCTGACTTTTGGGGAATCGACCGTGTAGTTGAAAATTTCAATGACAACAAAGGAGTTTCTTTATTGTTGGTAAATTCCGAAAAAGGATCTCGTATTCTCAACAAAGTAATCGACAATATTCATTGTGTAGAATGTGACCTTAACGCTTCAATAAAGTCTAACCCTAATCTGTCACGCCCAACCGCAAAACCTGACAGTCGAGAAGATTTCTGGGATTTTTATTATAAAAACGGTTTTGAAAAGACATTTAAAAAATATTACAACAAAATCAGAATAAAGAAAATCAAAAGAAGAATAAAACTGAAGTTTTATAGCCTAAAAAACAAGGTATCCAAGCTTCATTGATTATTGAACCTCAGGAGGATTTATGAAATTATTATTTGCCTTACGCTCAATTTTTCTTCTTCCGCATTTCTTTGTATTTAAACTCTGTGAAAAACACGATGTTTTATGCAAGGATCTTGAAAGTTGGAGAAAACTTTGTCCTAAAAAAAACAATTGCAGTTATACATACTTATTTTTCTATATGATGTGTCATTTTAAGGAATTCAGAAATGTATTTTATCTGCGTCTTGGAAATATAAAATATTTTTTGAAAATTTTTTGCAAGCCCTTGGATTCGCTGTACTTAACCAGTAAAAATATGGGACCCGGCTTATTTATACAACATGGATTTTCTACAATTGTAGGGGTTGAATCTATGGGAAGTAATTGTTGGATAAATCAGCAAGTTACGGTTGGTCACACAGATAAAGGCAGACCAAAAATCGGAAACAATGTTAAAATAATGACAGGTGCAAAAGTTCTCGGAAATGTTACTATCGGTGACAATGTCATAATCGGTGCAGGAGCAATAATCGTTAAAGATGTCCCTTCAGATTGTGTTGTTGTCGGCAGTAGGGCATATATTGTAAAACGAAACGGTAAAAAAGTCAGAGAAGAACTTTAAATATCAATAATTCAAAAACGCATGCTCGGTGCAATTTACACTGAGTATGCGTTTTATTTTACTGATTTTTGCAATATTATTTATTTCATCTAAAAAGGCGGCTGCAAATTGCAGCCGCCAATAAAAGAATTACTTAGAATATCCAATAACAAGAAGGTTAGTTACAGCATTATAAGTAAATGTGTAAGTACCGCCAACAGCCGCAAGTGTTGATGCACTTGTATACTTTGAGATGTACTTAATACCTGTTGTTGCATTTCTGATTGTTGTACCGTTGCAGAAATCTACACCGTTAACATTCATCTTAAACGAGTAGTCACCCTTTTTAAGCTTTACTGAACCTGTAAATACATTTGTATCACTCTTCTTGAGTGTAAGGTTGATATCTCCTGTTACCTTTACCGGAATATCTCCCTTATCTGCTGTCACTACAAGTGTATTTGTTGCTGTGTTGTATGTGAATGTGTATGTTCCGCCTGTTGCTACAAATGTTGTGTACTTGCTCCACTTTGGATTGAATACAAGACCAGGTGTTGCATCCTTTACTACCGCTGATGTTCCGCAGAGCTTGCCGTAGTTATTAATCTTTATCTGATATTTTCCTGCCTTAAGTGTCTTTGTACCTGAATATACATTTGCTTTATCTGTCTTTGCAAGGGCAAGTGTAAAGTTACCTACTACACTTACTTCTGCTCCTGAAGGAAGATATGATATTGTAAGCTTGTTTGTATCAATATCATAGCTGAATGTATATGTACCGCCTGATGCTGCAAGCGTTGACGCACTCGACCACTTTGAGTTGAACTGGCTTCCAACTGTAAAGTCCTTGTATGTGTAACCGCAACAATAACGAACACCCTGATTCATTACTCTGAATTCATAGTTGCCCTTGTTAAGCTTAACTGATGCCGAATAAACATTTGCATCCTTTGTTGCCTGAAGATCAAGGTTGATATCGCCGACTATTGAAGCCTTTGAAGGTGCAAGATATTCAATTGTAAGGGTACTCTTTGCAGTATTAAACTTAAATGTGTACTTACCGCCTGTTGCCTTAAGCGTTGTAGAACTTTTCCACTTTGAATTGTATTTTGCGTTTGTTGTTTTATCTGTGAATGTTGAACCGTTACCGAATGCAACTCCGTTTACACTCATCTTGAATGTGTATGAACCTGCTTCAAGCTCAGTTGAGCCTGTATAAATGCCGTTGCCGTCATCTGCAAGCGGGAGTGCGATATCTCCTGTTACACTTACTCCGCTCTGTGGCTGTGTCGGCTCTGTTGCAGGCTGAGTCGGCTTTGTTGCGGGAGCTGTTGTTGGCTGTGTTACAGTTGTAGGCTGTGTTGCTGTTGTAGGCTGAGGAGCTGTTGTAGGCTCTTCGCCCTGAACGAGAACTGCCTTTGCAGTAAATGCAGCACCTGCTACTTTGTTAGCACTATTGTAAATATAATCGATGTCCTTCTTTTCGCTTTCGAAGAGCTCATCATATGTGTCAGCCTCTGTACCTGTAAGATAATCAACATTGAGATTTACTGTTGTGTCACCGCTGCCTACAACATCAAATGTAAATGTGCAATAAACATTCTCTGACTTGAAGTTGAAAAGATCAAGGCTTGAGCAGTTGAAGAGAACCTGATTTGTAAGGCTTGGATTCCAAACGATGCTGCTCTGGAATACAGGGAAAACCTTATTCTTTGTATTTGTTGTTGTTGTTGATGCAAGCTTGAGAACCTTACTGTCGTATGTAAGGCTGCTCTGTGTATCAACGATCATGTGATCTGCCTTGAGAAGGTAAGTAACAACAACCTGCTCTGTCTGTGCATTGTAATCATACGAAACAGGATCTGTCACATTTGATGTAACATTGATCTTGTTGCCTGCACTTGTTTCTTCGCTTGTTTCGGCAGCACTTGCTGAGAAGGGCAGAGCTGTGAACATGCACAGCACCATCATTACCGCAAGAACCACAGAAAGCTTTTTCTGAATTTTTTTCATACTTGCTGCTCCTTTAATAAAATAAAATTACCGTTCGCCACAGTTTTGTGGCAATACTTCTAGCTTCGGAAACTTTAACAGTACAAAATTTCCGAGGACATTTAAATTATAGCACATTTAAGTTGTTCGGGCAATGAATCTGTTATTCTTTTAGCGAAAATTTTTTGCCCTAAAATATGTGCAAATTAACGGTAAGTTTGCTATTATATACAAATTCATTGTCTGATTATTGTGGATATTGTCTTATCCATGTTCCTCAGTTCTGAAATAACTGATAATAATACTATCGTATTTAATTTTTTACAACAATTGTTTTGTAACAAAAAAGTCTGCGTCAAGAGCAATTTCGATGGGGTTGTGACAAAACAGCCTAACAAAACAAAAATGCATCAGACCTTTTCGGGCAACTGATGCATTTTCTTTTTTAAACTGTTTTCTTGAATAGACTGCGGTGGCACACCGCTGACATCATTATCTGTTTTCAACTTTCAATTCTTAATTGAAAGCACCGCTCAGATATTTAACTTTTGCACATGCAAATACTGCTACCCGAATTGGGTGCAACAATTTGTTGCTTATTCTTCCTCAGCAAGCTCATCGGCTGTAACTTCTGCCTGCGGTTCTTCCTTTGCAGCCTCCTCAGGCTCTTTTTCGGAAACAATATCGTCAATTTCCTCAATAAGCTTCTGTTCTGCGCATCTGTGCTTTTTTAAAGCGAGAAATGCTGCTGTGGCAGCCGCAAGTGCAGAGATTGCACCGATGATTGTGTAGAATAATTTTTTGTTTTTATCCATTCCGGCACCTCTTTCAGTATTAATATAAATCAGCGGAAAAACCGTATTTTTCTACTTACTGCTATTTTATATCATTTTTACAAATTTTTCAATAGACAACTGATAATCTTTGCACAAATGGCTGTCAGTGTGTTATATTCTCTTTTTACGCTCTGCAAGGGCAAAAAGCACTCCGCCCGAAATTACAACAAGCATCATAACAGCCGTTGCTGTCACTCCTGTCTGAACACTGCCGTTTTTATCAGGCTGTGAAGGAGTGCTGTCCGATGTTGCGGCACCGCCTGTTGCCGAAGTCGGATTTACAGAGGTTGTACCGACAGTTGCAGGCTCACCCGTCGGAGCAGTCTGAACAGTCTGTTCCTGAGTAGCAGTCGTTTCTTCCGACGGTGACGATTTCTCAACAAGGACAGCTCAAAAATCTTTGAATTCACCTTTGATTCATCAATTTTGCTGAAGAAAAAACAACAAAAGCAGAATAACAAATAAAAATCAAAACAAAAACGGCAGTACCAAAAAAATCGGTACTGCCGTTGTTATATAAGAAATTATTCTCTTGTTTTTTCGCCGTTAAGAATCATTTCCGCATTCTTAACACGCTCTTTTGTCGGGGGATTAATGCCCTCGAGAGGATAGTCATAACCGAGTGCTTTCCACTTGTACACACCGAGTGTATGATACGGAAGAACTTCAACTCTTTCAACATTCCTGAGCGAACGGATAAAGTCGGCAAGTCTGAAAAGATACTCGTCCTTATCATTTCTTTCAGGCACAAGAACATGTCTTATCCATACGGGCTTGCCCATATCGGAAAGCTGTCTTGCCATTTCAAGAATATTGGTGTTTGGCTGTCCTGTAAGGATTTTGTGCTGTTCGTTGTCGATATGCTTTATATCAAGCAACAGCAAATCCGTATATTCCATTAGCTCTTTCCACTTTGAATAGAACGGCTCTTTGGTTGTAAACGGGTTGGCGCTTGTGTCTATACAGGTATTAACGCCCTGCTTTTTAGCCTTCTTGAACAAATCAAGCAAAAAGTCAATCTGTAAAAGCGGCTCACCTCCGCTTACTGTGATACCGCCCTTATTTTTCCAATAGGGGCGGTATGCAAGCGCTTTATTAAGCAACTCGTCGGCGGTGTATTCCACGGTGTTTTCATCGTGTTTCCAGGTGTCGGGATTGTGGCAGAACTGGCAACGCATTGCGCAGCCGCTCAGAAAAATCACAAATCTCACGCCCGGACCGTCAACAGAGCCAAAAGTTTCTATTGAGTGTACAAAGCCTTTAACAGCGTTGTCCGACATTACATTCTGTCGTGGCAGGTTCTGGCAATAACATCCAGCTGCTGCTCTCTTGTAAGGTCGATGAACTTAACAGCATAACCCGATACACGGATTGTGAAGTTAGCATACTCTTCCTTCTCAGGATGCTCCATAGCGTCAATGAGTTTTTCTGTACCGAATACATTTACATTGAGGTGGTGTGCGCCCTGATCAAAGTAGCCGTCCATAACATTTACGAGGTTGTCAACACGCTCGTCATCGTTGTGTCCGAGAGCACCCGGGTTGATTGTCTGAGTATTTGAAATACCGTCAAGAGCGTACTCGTAAGGAAGCTTAGCAACAGAGTTAAGTGAAGCAAGAAGACCGTTCTGCTCTGCACCGTAGCTTGGGTTAGCACCCGGTGAAAGCGGCTCGCCTGCTTTTCTGCCGTCAGGAAGTGAACCTGTAGCCTTACCGTAAACAACATTTGATGTGATTGTAAGGATAGAAGTTGTAGGCTCTGAATCTCTGTATGTGTGGCAATACTTGAGCTTAGCCATAAATGTCTTGAGAAGGTCAACGGCAATCTTATCTGCTCTCTCGTCATTGTTACCGTATCTTGGGAAGTCGCCCTCTGTTTCAAAGTCAACAGCAATGCCGTCCTCGTCACGGATAACCTTAACCTTAGCGTACTTAATAGCGCTGAGTGAGTCAACAACATGTGAGAAGCCTGCAATACCTGTTGCAAATGTTCTTCTTACATCTGTATCGATAAGAGCCATTTCTGCTGCCTCATAGTAGTACTTATCATGCATGTAGTGAATCATGTTAAGTGTGCCTACATAGAGGTGAGCAAGCCAATCCATCATTGTGTCATACTTCTTGATAACTTCGTCATAATCAAGGTACTCTGATGTGATAGGTGTATATTCAGGACCAACCTGCATCTTTGTCTTTTCATCAATACCGCCGTTGATAGCGTAGAGAAGGCACTTAGCAAGGTTAGCTCTTGCGCCGAAGAACTGGATTTCCTTACCTGTCTGTGTTGCGGATACGCAGCAGCAGATTGAGTAATCATCGCCCCATACAGGACGCATTACATCATCGTTCTCGTACTGAATTGAGCTTGTTGTAACTGAAATATGAGCAGCATACTTCTTGAAGTTCTCCGGAAGTCTTGAAGAATAAAGAACTGTGAGGTTTGGCTCAGGTGAAGGTCCCATATTCTCAAGTGTGTGGAGGAAACGGTAGTCGTTCTTTGTAACCATTGAACGGCCGTCAATGCCAAGACCTGCAACTTCGAGTGTAGCCCATACAGGGTCGCCCGAGAAGAGCTGGTTGTAAGACTCAATTCTTGCAAACTTAACCATACGGCACTTCATAACAAAGTGGTCAACGAGTTCCTGAGCCTGTGATTCTGTAAGTGTACCGTTCTCAAGGTCACGCTCGATGTAGATGTCGAGGAATGTTGATACACGACCAACGCTCATTGCAGCGCCGTTCTGAGTCTTGATAGCAGCAAGATAGCCGAAGTAGAGCCACTGAACTGCCTCTGCAGCGTTCTTAGCAGGCTGTGAAATATCAAAGCCGTAAGAAAGTGCCATTTCCTTCATATCGTTAAGAGCACGAATCTGATCAGCGATTTCTTCACGAAGCTGGAAGTCGCCTCTTCTCATACCCTGACGGTTTGTTTCTGCAAAGTCCTCTTTCTTGCCTTCGATAAGACGGTCAATACCGTAAAGAGCAACTCTTCTGTAGTCACCGACGATTCTGCCTCTGCCGTATGTGTCGGGAAGACCTGTAAGAATCTTGTTGTGACGGGCAAGCTTCATCTCAGGAGTGTAGATATCGAATACACCCTGGTTGTGAGTCTTGTGATATTTTGTAAAGATTTCGTGGAGTTTAGGGCTTGGAGTGTAGCCATACATCTGGCATGACTGCTCAGCCATTTTGATACCGCCGTAAGGCATAAATGCACGCTTGAGAGGCTTGTCTGTCTGAAGACCTACAACCTTTTCAAGGTCTTTATCAAGATATGCAGCGCCGTAAGCTGTGATGCCGCTTACAACCTCAGTTTCCATATCAAGAACGCCGCCCTTGGCTCTTTCTTCCTTCTGGAGTTCCTTGAGCTCGCCCCAGAGCTTGTCTGTAGCTTCTGTAGGACCTTCAAGGAAAGACTGGTCGCCGTCATAAGGTGTGTAGTTTCTCTGAATGAAGTCTCTGACATCAATGTCGGACTCCCATTTGCCACCTGCAAAATTTGTCCATTCTTCTCTCATTACTGTAAAACCTCCGATAATGATAATTAATACTGAATTTTGTATATGACACAAAAAAATGCCGACTCAATTCCAAGCAGATGCCCAGTAAGGTCAGCTCCTTGAAAAAATCGTCATACATCCTTGTATTCTGTCATTTATTCACTTTTATAATCATATAACCAACACCATTAAAATAACACTTTTTAAGGGCGTTGTCAAGCATTTTGAGATACTTTTTACACCACTTTTTCACACTCAAAATACTATGGTAAATGAGTACAATTTTAGGGTATGAGGAACATTATTTTCAGCAGATTTTTTCCTGTATTTGTGCGGAATATTTTGTCATATGCCTGCTCTGCGGCACTGCGGCTTGAATCGTCCTCATAAAGGTTCACAAGAAAGTCAGCCTCTACCAAAATTCGGTACGGCAAAGTATCAATATTTCCATAGGTGTGATGGTGTCCCACAAGGTAACAAACTTTGTCAATAAATGTTTTTTCGTAGCCGAGAGCGGCAAGCAACTTTTCAGCCTCGTGAGGGCCTTCAAGTTCCTGGTACTTTCCTGCAGAAGAATTGTACTTTTCTTCGCTCACCTTTATGCCGATGTCGTGAACGATTGCGGAGATTTCAAGAAGCTCCTGATCGTCGGGCAAAAGATTTTCACTCTCACCGATTGTCTTTGCGAATGAATAAACCTTGAGAAAATGGTGAATTCTTTTCTTGTCACTTCCAAAATATTCAATCATAGCAGTTATAACCCTGTCGGTTTTCATATTATCACTCCTTACGGCGAGCCGCCGTTCCCTATTCGTGTAGATAGTTTGCAATATCAAAAACATATTATGTCCGAGCATAATATAGTATTTTTGTTTGTGCAATTCTGTAGGGGTAGCCTTGCGACTATATTTCAGACGGGAGGATTCGCACAAACAATCACTTTTTCATACTTCTTATATATGCAAAGGTCTTTTCTTCACCCTCATCTCTCAGCATAACCAATAATTTTTCAAGCAAGGCCTCGGTGTTGGGGTGCATACGGTGTTTGCCTCTGATTCTGCAAAAATATGTAAACGGAGCACCGTCCGTGTAATTTTTGCCGTTGTAGATTTTGCTTGCGGCAACTCGGTCGCAGAACATTTCAATAACATATTTTACAGGCATTTCAACATTTTCAATCTGCTTTGTCTTTGGGTTGTAATCGTTCCAGTATTCGTAATGGTGACGGTTTCTGCCCTTGTGATGCATCCATGCCTGTGAATAGCCGTACAGCTCTCTTTCCTTTTCATTGGGACTTCTCGTACCCTGAAAATACTTTGCACCCGGAATAAATTCTGTAGGCGAATACTTTGACAAATCGTGTATTAATCCCTGTCTGAGAATTCCTGCCCTTGCACAGTTGGCAATTACCTTGTGCCTGTGACGGGTTATTGTTCTGAAATGTTTAATCGGATGTGCCATAATTATCACCATAAATTGTTAGTTTGGAAAATACAAAACATTCTCCGACTGACATTTTACCACATTTCTCGCCGATTTAAAATAGCACTTGCAAGATTGTCGAAAAAAAGTTATAATATACAAAGGTTAAAATTTTGTAACCATTTAATGTTAAATTCTATAAGGATAGGTAATCTATGAAAAAGAAAATTTTCATTCTTTTACTTTGTGTTGTCCTCATTGCAACCTGCATATTATGCGGTGTAACGGGAATTTTCGGAAATGATTCTCAAAATTCTCCAAAACCGCAGACGCCCGATACGGCAGTAACCGAAAATGTGACATTTCCGAGCACGGTCGATTCGCTCACATTAAAAGTCGGCGAATCAAAGCTTATTGAACTGTCATCCGAAAAAGCAAAATCCGTTACCAAATGGACAAGCTCGGACAGTAAAATTGTTACCGTTGATGACGGCGGAAGGGTTGACGCTCTCAAAGAGGGTACGGCTCTGATTTCTGCAATTTCAAAAGACAAATCAAAGTCGGAATTTCAGGTTACGGTGGCAAAATCAACCACGAAAAAACAGCAAAGCTACTCAACCTGTATAACGGCAAATCTTGACAAGCTTGAAAGCAATAAGCGTAACACGGCAAAAAATCTGTACGCAATCAAGGTCAACCGCACGGCAAACTGCGTGACGGTTTACACATATGACGAAAAGGGCAAGTACACAATCCCCGTAAGGGCGATGATTTGCTCCACAGGTCTTGACAATTCGACAATCACGGGTGACTACACAATCGGAATCAAGTCCGAATGGCTTTCCCTTGTGGGCGATGTTTTCGGAAGATACATCAGCGGAATCGCGGGCGATTATCTTTTCCACTCCGTTCCCTACTACTCAATGAGCGAAGAAGATTTGGAGCTTGAGGAGTTCAACAAGCTTGGCGAACAGGCGTCACAAGGATGCGTAAGACTTGCGGTTTCGGATGCAAAGTGGGTTTATGACAACTGCCCCACAGGCACGAATGTAAGCATATATGACGACGCAGAAAATGCAGGCCCTCTCGGAAAACCGGATGCAATCAAAATCACCGATTTTACCAACAAATGGGATCCGACAGACAGCAATAAAAAATGCCCGTATGCCAAAGCAACACCAATAATCAGCGGTGCAAACGATTACACAATCAAAAGCGGCGGCGAATTTTACGCCCTTGCAGGAGTAACAGCCGTTGACACCTGCGGCAACGACATAACACCGAATATCGAAGTTTTCGGCAATGTAGTAACCACCCGAAAAGGCAAGTACAAGGTAACATATTCAGTCACCGATGTGCTTAAAAGAACATCAAGCGTAACGATTATGGTAACGGTGCAATAAACCGCCGCAGTCAATTTAAGAAGATAGTTCCGCAAAAACGAAAATAAAGATGCCCGAACGGAGATTTTAAATTGAAAATGGAAAATTGAAAATGTAAAATGAATGTCGGGAAGACGGTTTGCAAAATGCAAAACATCGTCTTCCCGACTGTTTTTTATATATGAAAGTTGTTGTTTATCTGTTGGGGCGGATATCATTCGCCCGCAAGCAACGGTACAGACTACATATTAATACAAATTTTATAAATGCTGCAAAGCAACTGTAATAATGTATGGATGAACCGTGTTCGCCCATACAGATTTGTACAAACATTGCATACCTACACTCGGGCATATTCACTCTCTCATTAACAAGACTGTCTTCCCGAAAGGACTGCGATGGCATACCGCTGACCATAATTTTCAATTTTCCATTTTACATTTTCAATTAAAAAAGAATCTCCCGAACACGGCAAATGCCATATTCGGGAGAATTTTTTATTTATTCACATATTCACTTTGTACAAGCTTTAGCCAAAATTATTCGGCATCGGGAAGGCTTGCAAGCTTTTCAAGGTGAGCATACTTATCAGCAGCAACCTTTTCAGCCTTTTCAAAGAGTTTTTCTGCTCTTTCGGGGAATGAACGAGTGAGTGAGTTATAACGAACTTCGCCCATGATGAAGTCACGATATGATGCAGAAGGAGCTTTACCGTCAAGCATGAACGGATTCTTTCCTTCGTCTGCAAGACGAGGATCGTAACGGAAGATGTTCCAGTAACCTGCCTCAACAGCCTTTTTCTCCTCAAGCTGAGCAATGCCCATGCCACCCTTGATGCCGTGGTTGATACACGGAGCGTAGCAGATTACGAGTGACGGACCGTTGTAGCTTTCAGCCTCAACCATAGCCTTGAGAACCTGATTGTTGTCAGCACCCATAGCGCACTGTGCAACATAAACATAGCCGTAGCTCATTGCAATAGCGGCGAGGTCTTTCTTCTTAACAGCCTTACCTGCGGCGGCAAACTGTGCAACCGAACCTACAGGAGTAGCCTTTGAAGCCTGACCGCCTGTGTTAGAATAAACCTCAGTATCGAATACGAGGATATTAACATTTTCGCCTGATGCGATTACATGGTCAAGACCGCCGAAACCGATATCGTAAGCCCAACCGTCACCGCCGAAGATCCACATTGACTTCTTAGCAAGTTCGTCCTTGTCAACGAGTGTTTTCTTAACAAGTTCGCCAACCTTTGCATCCTCTGTGTTCTTTTCGAGTTCAGCGATAAGAGCGTCTGTTGCAGGACGGCTTGAAGTTGAATCTGTTACTGTGTCGAGATAGTTCTGGCAAGCTGTCTTGAGGTCAGCGCTGTCTGTATCCTTCTGAATACCCTCAACATACTCGATAAGTCTGTTGCGGATAGCCTTCTGACCGAGAGCCATACCAAGACCGAACTCTGCGTTATCTTCAAAGAGTGAGTTCTGCCAAGCAGGACCGTAACCCTTCTTATTCTTTGTATAAGGTGTTGCAGGAGCAGACGCACCCCAAATTGATGAACAGCCTGTTGCGTTAGCAATAAACATTCTGTCACCGAAAAGCTGTGTAACAAGCTTTGCATACGGTGTTTCACCGCAGCCTGCGCAAGCGCCTGAAAATTCAAGCAACGGCTGTTTGAACTGACTGCCCTTAACTGTAGTGAACTTGAACTTCTCGTGAACTTCAGGCTTATCTTCAAGTGTGAGAGCGTAATCAAATACTGCCTGCTTAGGACGCTGTGAGTCGATTGGCTGCATTGTGAGAGCCTTAGCGCCCTTCTTACCCGGACAAACCTGAGCACAAGCGCCGCAGCCCGTACAGTCGAGTGTTGAAACTGTCATTACAAAGTTGAGGTCCTTAAGTCCCATCATCGGGAGGCTCTTTGTACCCTCGGGAGCTTTTGCAAGCTCGTCAGCTGTCATGGCAACAGGACGGATTACAGCGTGAGGACATACGATTGCACATCTGTTACACTGAATACAGTTTTCAGGATTCCATTCGGGAACATCAACTGCGATACCTCTCTTTTCATAAGCGGCAGAACCGTTAGGAGCAGTACCGTCAACATGATCCATAAATGTTGAAACAGGGAGCTTGTTACCCTTATATGCATTTACAGGCTTGAGGATTTCGTTTACATACTCAACGAGAGCACCGTTACCCTCTGCCTTGTCGGCAACTGAATTATCAACAGCATTAGCCCAATCAGCAGGAATTTCAACCTTTTTGAGGTCTTCCATACCACGGTCGATAGCGGCGTAGTTCATATCTACGATAGCCTGACCTTTCTTCATGTATGACTTCTTAGCGGCAGCCTTCATAAGCTCCTTAGCCTTGTCGGCAGGAATGATATCTGCAATTTTGAAGAATGCTGACTGAAGAACTGTGTTGATACGACCGCCAAGACCGATTTCCTTACCGATCTTGATACCGTCAATTGTGTAGAAGTTGATGTGTCTTTCAGCGAGAATCTTCTTCATCTTACCCGGGAGACGCTCGGAAAGCTCTTCTGTATCCCATGGGCAGTTAAGAAGGAATGAACCGCCTTCTTTAAGGTCATCAACAATATCGTACTTGTCAACATAAGACGGATTGTGACAGGCAACAAAGTCTGCCTTTGAAATGTAGTATGTTGACTTAATGGGAGTTTTACCGAAACGAAGGTGAGAAACTGTAAGACCGCCCGACTTCTTTGAGTCATATGCAAAGTAGCCCTGAGCGTACATATCGGTGTTATCGCCGATAATCTTGATTGAGTTCTTGTTAGCACCAACAGTACCGTCAGCACCAAGACCCCAGAACTTACAGCTGTGTGTACCCTTCGGAGTTGTATCGGGATTTTCAACAATCGGAAGTGAGAGGTTTGTAACATCATCAACGATGCCGATTGTAAATCTTCTCTTAGGTGTTTCGCTTTCAGCGTTTCTGTAAACAGCGATGATGTCGCCGGGTGTTGTATCCTTTGAGCCAAGACCATATCTGCCTGTGTAAACCTTTACACCTGCAAAGTCCGAACCGTTGATAGCTGCGAGAACATCAAGATAAAGAGGTTCGCCGATTGAACCGGGTTCCTTTGTTCTGTCAAGAACAGAGATTGTCTTAACAGTCTTAGGAAGCTCTCTGAGCATATAGTCGGCAACGAAAGGTCTGTAAAGGTGAACTTTAAGAAGACCGACCTTTTCGCCTGCGGCATTGAGGTAATCAACAACTTCTTCCGTACAGTCGCAGACAGAACCCATAGCAACGATAACATGCTCTGCATCCTCTGCACCGTAGTAGTTGAACGGCTTGTAGTCAGTGCCGATTTTAGCATTAACCTTGTCCATGTACTTAACAACAACTTCGGGAACTGCGTCATAATACTTGTTACAAGCTTCTCTTGCCTGGAAGAAGATATCGTCGTTCTGAGCAGTACCTCTTGTTACCGGATGCTCAGGGTTAAGAGCACGACGACGGAAAGCCTCAACTGCATCCCAATTAAGCATATCGGCGAGGTCTGCGTAATCCCACTCCTCAATCTTCTGAATTTCGTGAGAAGTTCTGAAACCGTCAAAGAAATGAAGGAAAGGAACTCTGCCTTCAATAGCTGCAAGGTGAGCAACAGCGGCAAGGTCCATACATTCCTGAGGATTGTTTGAACAAAGCATAGCATAACCTGTCTGACGGCAAGCGTAGATATCTGAGTGGTCACCAAAAATAGAAAGTGCGTGGCTTGTGAGCGCACGGGCTGATACATGAATAACGCCCGGAAGGAGCTCGCCTGCCATCTTGTACATATTCGGAATCATAAGGAGCAGGCCCTGTGATGCTGTGTAAGTTGTGGTCAAAGCACCTGCTGCGAGTGAGCCGTGAACAGCACCTGATGCGCCGCCCTCCGACTGCATTTCCGTTACCTGAACCTGTCTGCCGAAAAGGTTCTTGGCACCCTGTGCCGAGAACTTGTCGGTAAGGTCAGCCATTACGGAAGAAGGTGTAATAGGATAGATAGCCGCAACATCGGTAAACGCATAAGAAACATGAGCTACTGCGCTGTTACCATCCATAGTTTTCATTTTTCTTGCCAATGGAATCGTCCTCCTTTTTAATCAAAGCGGCAAAGGAAATGATGCCGCATAAATTTTCGATACCCGTTAATTACGCACCGTAAATCAACAAGCGGTACGGATACTTTGTATCATCTTAAATTTTATCACTTAAACACCGATTTGTAAAGTGTTTTACACAAGAAATTCAAAGCAGAATATATATTTTTGTTTCGTTTTTTACAAAAAAGTTTTTTATATTTACTTGTTCCTGTCAAAATACTTTGTTGTTGATTTTTTAAAAATCAATAACAAAGGTTTTGGTTATTTGTACAAACGGTCGCAATACTACGCTCGGGCATAATTTGTTTTTTGACATTACAAACTATCTGCACGAATTGGGAACGGCGGCTCGCCGTAATTTTCAATTTATAAATGCTTTATCGCTTCGCTTAAATCCGTACACAAAAAATCTATCATATGACGAGCCGACTGCCGCAAGGGCATTGTCGCCCACATATTTTCCGACCATCCATGTATCGGCAAGGTTGTAAAACTGCTGAAACACATTGCCGAACATAAGCGGTACTGCAAAAGACCACAGGCCGCCTGTTATACTGCCCGTGGTCAAATCTCTGTTTTTATTTAGTTTTACCACAAAATCATTTCGTTGCAACCGCAGATTCTGCGGTCATATTTTTTTGTTAAATTCACTTCCGCATTTCGGACAGCGAACAGTATGATTGCCTTTTTTGTTGCGAACACGAAGCTGCGCCTTGCACACGGGACACTTGATATAACGGTAGTCCTTGCGGTCACGAATTTTCTTGAAGGTCAGCCTGAACCAACCTGTTACCGCATTGTAAATCGGAAGAAATTTTCTGTTTTCGGCACTTCTTGCAACAATGTTGCGTGAGAACATACGAAAACAGATAAGCACGATAATCAAGAGCATTATTCCGTCAATGATGTATCTTGCAACACGGTTCCACACAAAAATATTCACGAACCACAGTATGAGCAACAGCACCCAGAGTGCATTGTTAAGCTTATCTGTGCCGTATCTGCCCTGCATAAAATTGGCGAATCTGTTAAATAATCCTCGCATAAAGTTCATCCTTTCCGCAAAAAGCGGTAATTACAAAAATCATCCTTCCACCATTTTATCACAGGCAGGGCGTACATTCAATAAACATTTGACGATATATGTCACTAAATCAGCCGAGAACGAGCTTTGCCGTGTCAACGCTTTCTTTTGCGTCACGGCAGTAGTAGTCAGCGCCGATTTTCATAGCGTAGTCCTTTGTAAGAACCGCACCGCCGACAAATATTGTACATTTGCTTGAGCCGTCGGGATTCTGAAGTTCCTTACATTCTCTTACAAGCCTTATTGTATCTTCCATGCTCTTGAGAGTTGTTGTCATAAGAGCCGAAAGTCCTATCATTGTAATATTCTGTTCAACAGCAGTATCAACAATAAGCTGAGGATCAACATCACGACCGAGGTCAACAACTGTGTAGCCGTAGTTATCGAGAAGAACCTTTACAATGTTCTTGCCGATATCGTGAATGTCACCCTTTACGGTTGCCACAATAATTTTGCCCTTGCTTACGGGAGTTCCGCTTGTCTTTGTAAGGTGCTTTTTAATTACATCAAAGCACTCCTGAGCTGTGTTTGCGCTTTGGATAAGCTGTGGAAGGAAGATTTTATTCTTTTCAAAATCTTCACCCACTCTGTCAAGTGCAGGGATAAGCATTTCGTTTACAACCTGCATTGCATCGGTTGTTTCAAGAAGCTTTGCGGTTGCGGCTGCACCTTCGTTTTTAAGTCCGTTATAAACAGCCGCAAAAATATCAACATTGCTGTCTGCCTTTTTAACGGGAGCGGCAGGAACAGCATCGTTATATGCGTTGATAAATTCAAGCGAGTTCTTGTCAATGCCGTTAAGCACACGGAATGCTCTTACAGCGCCTGTCATCGACTCAACATTTGGGTTGATAATCGGCAAATCAAGTCCCTGTTCCATAGCCATTGTAAGGAAAGTTCTGTTGACAAGCTCACGGTTCGGAAGTCCGAACGAAATGTTTGATACACCGAGACAGGTTTTACAGCCGAGTTCCGTTTTTACTCTGTGCAAAGCCTCAAGAGTCTGACGGCAAGCCGCCTGTTCTGCGGAAACCGTAAGAGTAAGACAGTCGATATATACATCTTTTCTGTCAATACCGACAGCCTCGGCTCTTTCAACAATTCGTTTTGCAATCTCAAATCTGCCCTCGGCGGTTTTCGGAATACCGTTTTCGTCAAGTGCAAGTCCGACAACAGACGCACCGTACTTTTTGACAAGAGGAAGAACCGTTGCAAGGCTCTGTTCCTCACCGTTTACGGAGTTCAGAATCGGTTTGCCGTTGTAGTAGCGGAGTCCTGCCTCAATAACCTCGGGCTTTGTGGAGTCAATCTGGAGCGGAACATCACACACACTCTGAATAGCCTTGAGAACACGCACCATCATCTTTTTTTCGTCAATTTCGGGATGGCCTACATTGACATCAAGAATTTCCGCACCGCCCTGAACCTGACTGAGAGCCTGAGTGAGAATATAGTCAATATTATTTTCAACAAGCGCCTGCTTAAACAGCTTTTTGCCTGTGGGGTTAATTCTTTCGCCGATAATTCTCGGACCGTTGATTTCGACAACCGTCGTTGAACTGCAAACGGTTGTGTCAACGCTCTTTGTCTGAGGCTGATATTCTCTGTCGGCAACCTCTGACTTAATTTTTGCAATATAATCGGGATTCGTTCCGCAACATCCACCGATAACCTTAACACCGTATTTGAGGAGTGAACAAACGCACTCGGCAAATTTGTCAGGCATAATGTTGTACTCGTTGCTGTTAGGATCGGGCAAACCTGCGTTAGCCTTGATTACAAGGGGAAGATTTGTGTATTTCGACATCTCGGAAACAACGGGTTCAAGCTCATCCGGACCGAGTGAACAGTTGACACCGAGAGCGTCAACACCGAGTCCCGTAAGAGTGACAGCTGCACAGGCAGGGGATACACCCGTAAATGTTCGTCCGTTTCTCTCAAAGGTCATTGTTGTGAGGATAGGCTTGTCGCAGTTTTCCTTTGCGGCAAGGACTGCGGCTTTAAGCTCGTAAAGGTCGGTCATTGTTTCAAAAACTATGACATCGGCATCTTTACCGGCAAGAATCTGCTGTTTGTAATACTCATAAGCCTCGTCAAATTTCATTGAACCGGCAGGTTCAAGCAACTGACCTATCGGACCGATATCAAGGGCAACGAGGGCGTCTGTACCCTCAACGGCTTTTCTTGCAATCTTAACACCGGCACCGATGATTTCTTCAACGCTGTAACCGCTGTCCTGAAGCTTGTAGGCATTTGCACCGAAGGTGTTTGCGTACACAATGTCAGATCCGGCATCAATATACCTCCTGTGAAAGCTCTCGATAAGCTCGGGGTGAGTAATGTTCAGCACCTCAGGCACATGGTCGTACTTTACACCGCTTTTCTGAATGAGAGTTCCTGTTGCACCGTCAAGCAGAATAAAATTCTTTTGGTTGAGATATTCACTAAAGTTTGAAAAATTCTTAAACACCACAATGTTCCCCATTTCTTCTGAAGCGACATTTGCCTTTCATACTGCAAATTGCACACCCTCGTTTTCTTCGTTCAATCGGATTGTCGGAAATTCCGAGAACCGCCGTAACCGACTTTGACGGCACAAGCAGACAGCTGTCGCCTGTTGTAAGACCTATTTTTCTCGGAGCGTCAAGTATTCTCAGATACTCCTTCTGCATCTCAATAGGATAGTCCCCATAACCGGGGCTGAAACGGAAGGTCATATACTTTCCGCTGTATTTTTCGGCAAGGATTTCGTCAACCTTTTGACACACCTGTTCAACGGCAACGCTTGCAAAGCTGTCAAGCACAACCGCCCTTGCCATATCGGAAATCTGACTTATACGGATAAGCTTGTCAATTTCCGAACCGATTGTCGCACACATCATAACGGCTGTGTGGCAACCCTCAAGGTGCTTTTTTATATCATTGCCAAGTAAAATATCGTCAAACGGAGCTTTGCGTTCAACATAGAGAAATCTCGGCTCTGCTGTTTTCAGTATTTCTTTTTCGCACTCATCCATCAGCACATCCATGCGGTAATTAAGGCTGATTCCTGCACCGCCGAGGTAGCGTATAGCCTCTTTGCGGTTTAATCTGTCAAGCGTTATCATAAAAGACTTGACACCGCCTCCGTAATTTTTCTTGCAACATACGGGTTGTTCATTGTGTAGAGGTGGATGCCGTCAACACCGTGCGCGATAAGGTCAACAATCTGGTCAACCGCATATGCAATGCCTGCGTCACGCAAAGCCTCGGGTCTTGTATCATACTTCTGCATAATCTTTGCAAATTTTGCAGGAAGGCTTGCACCGCACATTGAAACCATTCTTTCAATCTGACTTTTGCTTGTTACAGGCATAATACCTGCCTCAATCGGAACATTCACGCCTGCAATCTTCGCTCTTTCAAGAAAACGATAGTAAACGGAGTTGTCAAAGAAAAGCTGTGAAATAAGGTGGCTTGCACCCGACTCAACCTTTTTGCGAAGGTTGTGAATGTCCTCAACCTCATCGGTTGCCTCGCTGTGAACCTCGGGATAACAAGCGCCGGCAATGTCAAAATCACCCTGTGACGCAATATATCTGCACAAATCGCTTGCATAAGTGAAATCCTTCTGCGGTTCAACACCTTCAACCCTGTCACCACGGAGTGCAAGAATATTCTCAATGCCGTTCTCTTTAAAAAGCGCAAGGTTGCGGTCAATATCAGCCTTTGTGCTGTTAATGCAGGTGAGGTGTGCCACGGATTCAACTCCGAAATCTCTCTTGATTTTTGTTGCGATTTCGCAGGTACGGCTCTTTGAACCGCTGCCGCCTGCGCTGTATGTTACGCTGATGAAGTCAGGCTTTAAAGCCGAAATTTCTTCAAGCTTGCCGTAAACCGATTCAATCGGAGAGGTCTTTTTAGGCGGAAATACTTCAAAAGAAAAAACTGTTTTTCCGCTGTTAAATAAATTGCTTATTTTCATATATAAACACCTCGGTAATGGTTTTGTTAAACTTGATTAATTATAGCATAAATAATTTTTGCATACAATACTGTTTTGGTGGGTTTTGTCGTTTAAGGCTATCATTTTTTGGGAGATTTGGGTATAAATGAAAGTTATGACAAGGAGTTTTGTTATATGTAGCACGGTGTAGGGGCGCTCATTGGGCGCCCGCAAGTAACGACACAATTTTTTTGATAAAAATAAACCATATAAATGAGATACAATTACCTAAATGATGTAGGGGAGAACCGTGTTCTCCCGTTAGCAATGGTACAAATTTGATGTCAAATCACATTATATAAAAATCACAAAGTTACTGATATTTTGTAGCGGCGAACCTCGTTCGCCGCTACAGACTATACACCGTTTTCATCAAATCAAAAATTTATGTTCTAACAAATTATTTCATCAAGGCGGGCGTCCAATGAACGCCCCTACTGATTAAACAAAAACGGTCGGGAAACAATGATTTGCATTTTGCAAACTGTCTTCCCGACCTCAATTTTCAACTTTCAATTTTCAACTTTCAATTTTAAAAAATCACAGATGCAAAATCAACTTTGCAACGCCGAAATAGATAAGCAATGAAAGCGAGTCGCAGACTGTTGAAATGAGCGGATTCGCCATAACGGCAGGGTCAAAGCCAACCTTGCTTGCCAAAAGAGGCAGACTGCTGCCGACAAGCTTTGCCATAATAATTGTGCCGACAAGCGTAAGCGAAATTACAAGGGCAATCATAAATGCGTTTTCCTGACCGTTGAGATCAAACAAAAGCAGTTTTACAAAGTTTGCCGCCGCAAGGGTAATACCGCAAAGAATTGACACCCTGAATTCTTTCCACAGCACAAGGAAAATGCTCCTGAAATGAATTTCACCGAGCGACAACGCACGGATTACGGAAACCGACGCCTGAGAACCTGCGTTACCACCCGAACCCGTAATCATCGGGATAAATGATGAGAGAATCAAAACATTTGCAAGCACAGCCTCAAATGATGAGATAATCGCACTTGTAAAGGTTGCCGAAAGCATGAGTATAAGCAGCCACGGCGCTCTCTTTTTGTACAGACCGAAAACGCTTGTTTTCATATACGGTTTGTCAGACGGCAATACGGCTGCCATCTTTTCGATATCCTCGGTAGCCTCTTCCTGAATAACATCAATAGCGTCGTCAATTGTTACGATACCGACAAGTCGGTTTTCGTTATCAACAACAGGAAGAGCAAGGAAGTTATAGTTTGAGAACATCTGGGCAACCTGCTCCTGATCGGCAAGAGTAGTTACCGAGATAACATTTTCCTCCATAATCGACTTTACAAGCTCGTCATCTTCGGCAAGCAAAAGGTCTTTTACGGTGGTAATACCGATAAGCTTGTTGTTGGCATCGGTTACATAGCAGGTGTAGATTGTTTCCTTGTCAACACCTGTTCTTCTGATTCTTTTAATAGCCATTTCAGCCGTCATATCGGGACGAAGCACAATAAACTCGGTTGTCATAATCGAGCCTGCGCTGTCCTCGGGATATTTTAAAAGCTCGTTAATCTGCTTTCTCATATCCTTGTCGGCCTGTCTTAAAATACGCTTTACAACATTGGCAGGCATTTCCTCAATAAGGTCAACGGCGTCATCGACAAATAACTCATCGACAACCTCTTTCAGTTCGCTGTCGCTGAAGCCGTGGATAAGGAATTCCTGAGTTTCGTCATCCATTTCGACAAAGGTTTCCGCCGCAAGCTCCTTTGGCAGAATACGAAACAGAATCGGCATTTTTTCATCCTGTAGATTTTCAAAAACCGCCGCAATGTCAAACGGTTTCATCGTAATCAAAATGTCACGCAAAGTGCTGAACTTTTTGTCATCAAGCAACACTTTGATAGTTTCGGTAAGGGTTACGTTAACCTGTTCCATCATCTTTTCCTCCTTTTTAATTCAATTGGAAGTAAAGACGGTGTCACCCTGAGTATTAGATTAAATCAATTCAAATTAAAATAAAAATACAAAGCAAAATCAATAAAACAAAATGAACGCACAAGCGCACATTCTGTTGCAACTTCGCCCGGGTACAGCGCCTTTATTACCGTCTGCGTCCATTAAGTTTTCACCTCATTCGCATTTAAATTCGGGCAAAAGCCCGTACATATTTATTTTATTCTTTTTTATGTCCGATGTCAACGGATTTATCCGCTAAAAATCCACTTTGCAAACATTTTACATTATCCTCTGTAACAGCTTGGTAACTCGGTATAATATTTCTTGCTTTTTGAAGTGTATCAATGTATAATAAATATGCATGATTTAAAATAAAATTTCAAAGATTGGAGATTAACCGTTATGACAGATATGGTTAAAAAATATGTTCCCTATGCGGTAATAATTTTGCTTGTTTATATGCTGCTGCCGCTTGTGTTTATTCCAGGCGCAATGCAAAAGTTTTCACCCGTTGCATATGACTTTGTGTTCCCGATTACAGCAATCGGCTGTTCGGCACACTACTGCTCAAAACACGGACTTGACTTTCTCTTTGCACTCATTGCGCCGATTATTTATCTTCCGAGTATGCTCATCTACAACGGCGGATTTTCTTCAAGCACACTTTCAACAAACCTTATTCTCCTCGTAGTTTATCTTGTTGCCGGAATTTTCGGACTTTTCCTCGGCGACCTTGCTTTCGGTGACAAGCGCCGTCAGAAAGAAAAGGCAGAACAGGAAGAAGCAGAGGAAATGCTCCTTGAGGCAAAGCGCCGTGAAAAGGAAGAGCTTGAGAACATGACTTCATCAAGCAAAAAGTCCGAAAGAAAAGCACCTTACAGACAGGAACGCAGGCCTGCACGCAGACCGTCGCCTGCACCGCAGAAAACCGAAACAGCAGATGACGATGATTTTGATTATGACAAGTACCTTTCCGGTATTGACAGAAAGCAAGATCCGAACGAAAGCGAAATTGACGATATCTTAAACGAATACGGACACTAACGGCGAGCCGCCGTTCCCAGTTCGTGCAGATAGTATTTATAGGGGCGAAAATAAAATGCCCGAGCGGAACTCTATAACTAAAAATGTAAAATTAAAGTCGGGAAGACAATTTGCGAAATGCAAAGCATTGTCTTCCCGACTGTTTTTGTTTAATCAGCAGGGGTGTTTATCGGACAACCGTTTTGATTAAATTTTATGTTTAAATATGATTATGTGATGTTATGGAAGTCGTGTATGATTTTATAGGGAAGAACCGTGTTCTCCCGCACGGCGAGCCGCCGTTCCCGATTCGTGTAGATAGTTTGTAATATAAAAAACATATCATGCCCGAGCGTAGCATTGCAATTTTTCGCACAATCCCGTAGGGGCGTTCATTGGACGCCCGCCAAGTAATGACAGAAAATTTATGATGAAAATAAACTGTATGAATGAGATACAGAATTGCAGTTACTTTGTAACATTTATATCATTTAATTTACAATATTATTTGTACCATTATTTTTGTTTAAATCAACCCAACGATATACTTCTGAATCAAGGTTGCGTCAACAACACTGATTTCACCGTCATGGTTTACATCGCTGTTAAAAAGCTGAGTCTTGCCGAATTTTACAATACCTACAACATATTTCTGAACAGATGTTGCATCTCCAACCGTAATGTTTCCGTCTGGATATGCATCACCGCAAGTCAGGCAGTTCAATTTGCCACCAATCGTTGTTTTATACTCTGCGCCGTTTTTAAGTCTGCAATATTTATAAGCCATAAGGCCCGTATCCTCGCCAAGCTGTCTTGAAATATACAACTCCGCATAGCCGTTCTTATCGGGGACAAAAGATGTTACCGCACCTCCGCTGACAAAATATGCGCCCGAGGTTGCATAGCAAGGTTTGCCGCTGCTGTCTGTACCGAAATCCTCATATGTAAAGTCAAAATTCTTGTATGTGCCATCGCTGAGTTTTCCGGTCATTGTGCCATCATCATTAAAGACATCAGGAAAATAGTCGGAGAGTTTAATCCTTATCTTAACATATTCTCCGCCTGTTGAATCATAATTGAATTTCATACCCGTATTACCAAAATAACGATTATCCGCTGTTATCATATGGCGAGTAAATTCCTGATTTTTCGGGAGATTTACAAACTTCGGTGCATCAATACAGTCCTTAAACATCACGCTGTACTTTTGATAATCCATTGATATGAACATTGCCCCGAAATTCTTTGCCGTATTTTCGGTATATCCCGTTGTTGTAACAAAAAGCTGATTGTTTGAGATTTTCTGCGTTGTACCTGTAACTTCAAAGTCCTTGCGATCTTCATACTCGCTTACCGCACCTGTCATAAGAACCGAACCGACGGTAAGCACACCGCACATTGCGATTGCAGTTATTTTTTTAATTATATTTTTCATTGTTTTTCCTCTTTCTATCAGTAGGGGCGCTCATTGGACGCCCGATTTGATTGAATTTTATGTTTTCGCAAAATCAGTTGATGTTATGGAAGTTGTGTGTAATTGGCGACATATATATAATCTGTCTTATCAAAAAGATTGTACCATTACTTTGTCAGTTTGCTTTTATATGAAATTTTTATTTAACTCAACCCAACGATATACTTCTGAATCAAGGTTGCGTCAACAATATTGATTTCACCGTCATCGTTTACATCGCTGTTAAAAAGCTGAAGCTTGTCAAAGTCCTCAATACCTGCAACATATTTTTGAACAAGCGTTGCATCAGTAACAGAAATGTATCCGTTTAAATCCGTATCACCGCAAGTTAAACCGACCAGAGTATCTCCGATTATTCCGTAATCACAATGAGCGCCGTCTTTAAGTCTGCAATAGCGGTATGACATTACTTTTGTATCTACACCAAGCTGTCTTGAAACATATATTTCAGCATAGCCGTCCTTATCGGGAGCAAAGGATGTTACCGCACCTCCGTTTGTCGCATATGCGCCGGATTCCGCATAGCAATTAACACCGATGCTGTCAGTTCCGAAATCTTCGTATGTAAAATCAAAATCCTTGTAAGAACCGTCGCTAAGCTCAGCAGTCATTGTTCCGTTTTCATTGAACAGACGGGAAAAATCGGAAAGCTTGATTTTTACCTTGACATATTCACCGCCTGTTTTGTCAAACTGATAGAATGTCTGAACATTACCGAAATAACTGTGTCCCTGCGTCATCATATATTTTACGAATTTTTCGCCCTTTGGAAGATTTACAAAATTCGGTGCATTGATACAATCCTTAAACCATATATCGTAATCCTTTTCTTCAGTTGTTTGGAACTTTGCACCGAAATTTTTATCGGTATTTTCAGTGTATCCCGTTGTTGTCACAAAAAGCTGATTGTTTGAGATTTTCTGCGTTGTACCTGTAACTTCAAAGTCCTTGTGATTTTCATCCTCGCTTACCGCACCTGTCATAAGAACCGAACCGACAGTAAGCACACCGCACATTGCGATTGCAGATATTTTTTTAATTATATTTTTCATTGTTTATCCTCCGTTTTTATTGTTTATCTGTCCGAACCGACAACATATTTCTGCAAAACAGTTGCATCTGCACCGTGATGCAGTCTGCTGTAAATTATGACGCACGCTCACATATTACATAGTAACGGTCAAAACCGCCGTTGCCGTCACTTATGCAGGTAAACATCGTGAGCAAATCTCTGTCCTTCTGCAAATAGCAGTCGCCTGATTCGTTCGGCTTATTGACTTTGGTTTCAACGACCTTGTAATTGAGTGTATCCCAATAATTTGTGATTGAAACCCTGTCACCGATTTTGAGGTTGCGGAGATTGTCAAAGAATATGCGACCGATGTATCCCGTGTGGCCTGCAAGGACTGCGTTTGTATTCTTACCGCCGATCGGCAATGAGGTTGCACTCATATGTGCCGCACCGTAGCTCATATTTGAGCTGTTCGCACCGAGGTAAATCGGCAGACGCATATTTATTGTTTCGGCGGTAACATAGCCGTAAATACCGTCGGTTATGCCGTAATCTTCAAGATTGACAGCAGCCTGTGAATAGGTATCGTTGCGGAGCATTTCATACTGGTTTGTTTCAAGTTTATTGTTGTAGGCAACGCTGTCATTGAAAAGTCTGTCGAGGTCAGCCTTGAAAACAACGGGCTGTTTGGAGGTACGCTTGCCTTCCCTGTCAATTTTGTAACCATCTTCGTCAACCGTGCCGTCCTTGACCGCCTGTTCAAAAGAGCCGTCCTCAGCTTCTTCAACACGGGTATCAAAGCCGTCAGCCTCACCGTTTGAAATCTGTGTTCCGATAAAATTTGATATAGGGGGGAATGCGACAAGACCTATTCCGACAACGAGCATTGCTATTGCCACACCCGTAAGTATTTTTTTAATCATCGGAATCACCGCCCGAATCATTCTGATTTTCGTCAGTCGAGTCATCTCTCAACCGTTTTGCACCGTTTGACTTCTTCTTTTTACGCTTGAGCAGAAATACAACCACAAACACAACAAGTGCAACAAAGCCGACAATTATGCCGATTGCGACTGCATAAGGAATTTTGTAACCGAGAAAGAATATGTAACCGTTGTCAAACTTTGCAAGCGACACACCTGTTTCAACATATTTAGTATCATCGTATGCAACATGCTTGCCACGCACGAGAAGTCTGTGAGTATTAACGCCGTATGGGGTACAGGTGAGGAGCGTTACAAGGTCTTCACCGTCAACAATTCGCAAAGAATTGATTTCCGAGGGGAGAACAACTTCGATTTGATCAACCTCATATTTCAGCGTTCTGTCGAGGATATGAACATAAAACTCATCGCCGACTTTCACATCGGTGAGATAATCAAAAAATGTTTCACCCGGATAACCCGAATGTGCAGAAATTACAGAATGTGTGCTTGTACCGCCGACAGGCAGGGAAGTATTTTGAAGATGCCCTGCACCCTTGGAAAGAATCTCTTCGCTTGTGCCGTGATAAATTGGCAGATAAATATTGATTTTCGGCACATCAATATAGCCGATAAGACCGTTATCATCAATATTGAGAGTTTTCTCATAATTTGCACCGATTTTCTGAAAAGCTTTTTCATCGAACGGGTCGGTAATTATCATATTATTTGAAAGGCTGTTATTGTACTTAGCAGCCTCTTCAAACATTTTTTGAGTTTTCTCACTCGGCATCTGAGCAACCCTGTTGGTGTACTCCTTAACCATGCTTCGACTGACATAGTTATTAATTGCGGAGCTGACAAGCGGATAGCTCATTATGCCGATTCCCGCAACAAATATTAAAGCTATTAGTAAAATTGACAGCTTTCGTTTCATAAAATTTTCCTTTTCTGCGTGTTTTGTTCCGTTGTTATTATACTATATTTTACTATTTATCGCAACTGCACGGTGAGCCACCGTTGCCGGTTCGTGTAGATAGTTTGTGCAATACCAAAACATATTCCGCCCGAGCGAAAGGTTTAGTTAAATGTAAAATTGAAAATTAATGTCGGGAAGACAGTTTGTAATGTAAAAAACATATTATGCCCGACTGTAAAAATGTAATGGTTCTCCCCTACAGACAATACACAATTTTCATCACATCAAAACATATTATATAAACATAAATATTCATCCGCCTCTACGGCTCTTCTGTAAATAGAACAGGGATGCGTTGCCGCATCCCCTGAAAATTACATATATCACAGATTTTAAGATAAAGATATTCGATTAATTATTTAGCTGCTTTCTTTCTCTTAAGAACAAAGAGGAGAACGCCTGCACAAGCGATAAGTGCTGCACCGCCAACATAGAACATCATTGTACCCATACCACCTGTTGAAGGAACTGTTACAGGATAATCAGGAACTTCTACCTGATTTACTGTGCTTGAATTACCGTCAACTGTAACTGTGATAACACCTGTTGTGCTAATAACAACTGTGTACTCAGAAGAGTTGAGGTTGTAACCTGCAGGAGCTACTGTCTCCTTAACCTTGTATGTACCTGCAGCGAGCTTTGCAAATGTAACATTACCGCTACCGTCTGTTGTCTTAGTGTCAATCAATGTGCCCTCTTTTGTCTTGAGTTCAAATGTTGCATTGCCAAGACCCGTCTTGTTATCTGTTGTGCCATCATACTTGAATACAGGAAGGTCGAATGTGTAAACATATACTGTTCCACCGGACTTTTCAGTCTGACCGTATGTGTTTGTGTATGTAAGTCTGTCGCTGTTGCTGTTGGCTGTTGTAGTGTTGCCTGAAACAGCTGTGTCCTTAAGAACTGCTGTAAGTGTTACAGTAACATCTGAACTTGCATAGAAGTCGTTTGTGCCTTCCTTAGCAGCTTTAAGATAAGACTCTGAAAGAGAAATCTTAATATCTGACTGTGATGAAGCATCTACTGTGTAATCTGAAGTTGAAAGTTTAGTGTTGTCAACCTTAACTTCTGTTACAGCAGGAGTGTCAAAGCTACCTGAAAGGTTATCGTGGATTGTGTATTCAGTAAGCGGAACTTCCTTAGAACCTGTCACTGAAGCTGTGAGCTTAAATGTTACTGTGTCGCCTGCAGAAGCAGTTGTGCTCTTAGTATCGATGTCGCCACCAACGATTTCCTTAGAAACTTCAACTGCACCTGTGTTAATCTTGAGTTCGATTGGAGCTTCTGCTGAACCCTGAGTTGTCTTTGTGCCCTCAGGAAGAGCAAAGAGAGCGCCGCCCTTTTTCTTTACGCTTGTTTCAGCAGGCTGGCCTGTAACCTTAACATAGTAAACACCTGCTTCATTTGTACCGAAGTTGTAAACATCTTCGTCAGAAGCGAATGTGTGGTCACCCTTGCTGTCTGCAAATGTTGCATTTTCGCAAGCCTCGAGAAGAGCCTTTGAATCGTTACCTGATGCATTTTTCCAAGTCTTGAGAGCTGTTGCAACAGCTGTGCCACCCTGGATTTCTGTATATTCGCCTGTTGTTGTGTTAATTTTTGCTACCTTATAAACATTTACTGTAAAGCCGTTCTTGCCCTTGATAAATGCGTTATAAGCATCGCTTGTAGCAGCGCTTGCTGAGAATGGAATCATGAGAGCGATCATCATTACTGCGAGAACTGCTGCAAAGATTTTCTTTGTAGTTTTCATTTTTCTTTCTCCTTTGTGTTTGATTTAATATATGTAATTATATTCTAACCGAATGGTTAAACGGGTTGGGGTGGCTGCATGGCGGACACCGGCTAACAACGGTGTCCGTAGCAGTCAAAGAGGTTTTCTATGAAAGAAACATATGATTAAAAAATCACCTGTTCTAACAAGTTAAATCATATTGGGTTACTTTCTGCGTCTTGCTCTGCGTTTTTTACGACCTTTTCCGTAATAGATTGCGTAACCCGTGAACATTGTCACCGCAAGACCTGCAACCGACAAACCGAGAACAAAATAACCGTTCATTCCGTCACCGCTTGCCGAAGGCATTGTAATTGCGCCGTCAACATAATCATATGTAACATCGTACTTACCCTCAACAGGTAGTGTGAAGTAGGTGAGTGTGTAGTTCGGGGTGTAACCCTCTGACGGTTTGTACTCAAACAGACAGTATGTCTGATATGTTGAAGTACCTGATATATAATTATCGGAATTTTCGCTCCATACAACATTACCGTTTGTTTTTGTAAACTCACCGTTACCGTCCTTGAAGATTGTCAGATTGTCAAACACAGCCTGACCGTTGCTGTTTGTCTTTTTAGAAGCCATATGAGTTTTCATTGTGGCATTTTTAATGATTGTATTGATATCATCTGCAGTAAAGATACCCTCCTCGGATACCTTCATCACCGCAAATTCCGTATCACTTACATTACCGCCTGTCTGATTCTTCTTGTTTACTGTTGCACTTCCGTGTGTGGTTTCATTTTCAAACACGGCTTTTTCAACAGGAGAAGAATTGTTGAAGTAAGTTGCAAGCTGAGCATCGGTTTTGCCTTCAATATCTGAGTTCTTAACCTTAATATACTTAGGCGGCGTTACTTCACCGCCTTCAAGAAATTCAATCTCGGCAAGCCAGGTGTTTGTATCCATTTTATAATCGGATGCATTTTCACCCTCGGCAAGAGCCTCGGTAATCTTAAATCTGTAAACACCCACATTGATTAAGCTGAGGTCTTTGAAGTCAACCTTACCGCTTGCGTCAGGTGTTGCCGATTTCTTGGAAACTAATGCTGTGCTGTTTGTCTTGATAGTATTGCCGTCAGTATCCTGTTTTGCTGTATCCATTGATTCAAGACCTGTCAATGTATAAACGAACTTACTGCCGCTGTAAGGCTTACCGTCAAGAGTCTTATTTACCGAAACGGCAAAGTTTGTAGGATTAACCTTATTGACAAAGTCAAGCACATTTCCTGCTTCCGCAAGAGTACCGACGAATGTACCGTTGAAGTTCTGATCGCCTACTTTATAGGGAATATAACCTGTAACGGTTTTCTCTGTAATCTTATAAGTTGCACCTACAGGAATATTGAGAAGCTTAATGCTTTCGCCTTTTTTGATTGTGAACGAACCGTCCAAGGGTGTACGGTAAGCTGTGCTTGAATAATCACTTGCGCCCTTCTCTTTGAGCTGATACTCAAGAGGATAGGTCTTGTAGTCATAGGTTGAACCGTTGCCGTCAAAGTCGAGAGCAATTGCAAATGTAAACTGCTGACTTGTGTCGTAGTCGGTTGTACCGTCTTCATCAACAACATTCTTTGAAATTTCAAGAGGTGCTGTCACTATCTTGTTGGTATAGTCGAGCTGGAGCTGTGCATAAGCACTTTCATCAGCGGGATCCGCAAGATTGAATGCCGAGTCCGTAGCTGAACCGCTCTTGATTATTGAACCGACTCTGTTGTTAACGAGTTCCCAGTTTGTTGTGTATTTAAGATCACTGCTGTCTGTTGACTCGTCAACCGTCATATCGTTGCCGGTCTTGAATGAGTTGTCAAAGTCAGCCATATAATCATCTTTAAGTGTGAAACCGCTGTTTGAAAGAGTTTCACTGCTTGTGCTTTCGTCTGATTTTGTAAGCTTGTAGCTTTTACCGGAGGTATCGTTGCCGTTCTCTTTGATTGTATAATCAAAAGCTTCATTAGCTTTGAGATCATCTGAAATTTCAGAAACAACGTCGCCTGTATCAAGTGCCTTTGTAACCTTGAGGTCATTGTTGGCAGGTGTCATTGTAAAGTTTACTGAGAAGTTAGATTCAGCCTCACCACGCTCCATATAGAATACTACCATATGGTATGTCTTGTTAGGATCAAGCTGAACACCATTGTTGATTGTCTTTGAAACGGTGCCAAGGTTTGTAGGATGTGACGAAACGTCTGCAGAATACGGAGTGCCGTCACCGTTCCACATTTTACCGTAAAGGTCTGAAAGAGTAAGCTCTTTTGTAAGCTTGCCGTCATTTATATTCTGCCACTTACAGAAGATAGCATTTGTATTGTTGCCAAGTTTTGACTTTTTGAATTTGTAAAAACCGTCTGATACTTCATAAGGTTTTACATAACGTTTACCATTATTAGGTGTACCAACACTTTCATCCTGCCAAACATACAAACAGAAGTCTGTATAATTACCTGTCTTAACCCAAAACTCATCACTCGGAACTGTAAGTTTTGTCGACGATGATGAAGGTGAGTAGTCGGCAAATACATTGTCGGCTGTTGCTTTCATTGTATTAAAGTTAATTGAACCGCTTGCCTCTTTATGGTCACCGCCGAGGTCGAGAGCAAGCTCTGCATCAGCGCCTGTTGAATCTTCACCGATATAAACCCAAAGGTCATCGTCACCGGTGAAGTTAAAGGTTACATCTTTGCCGTTTGTAAGTGTACCACCCTTCGGAACTCTGAAGTCTATATCAAGTCTGATACCGAAACCATAGTCAAGGTTATCGTTAGTACCCTTGCCCGATGATGTAGCCGAAGTATTGTTGAATGGGAAAATACCATAACCGTTGGTGCCGCCGAAGCTACCCAGGTCATCGAGAATTCCATACTTCTTATCCGCACCGTAGTTAATTTTTGTAGGTGTGAGGCCGTTCCATGTGAAGTAGATGTTATCGGCTGCACTCTTTGAAGTAAATTCATAAGTAGTAACGCCTGCACTGTCAGTAGTTGTACGGAACGGGAAAGATGACTTATAAACATTGGCAACTCTTGCACCATTATATGTAGCGGTTGAAAGTGCCTCAGCATCAAAGTACGGGGCTTTAACACCATTTATAACCTGAAGATTGCCCTTGCTGTCAAGCCTGTTGTACATAAGACCCTGTAAGGACTGGTTATAATTACCGCCACCCCATTTCATACCGTTGGAGTTGTTTACTGCATAGTAATAGTTATCATCATAATTGTTGATGTTTGTAAGTCCTTTTGCGTGAGTCTTAAATGTATTGTAGTGGGCTTCACCCTTATACATATTACCGAAGTAGAGAGGATACTTCCAGTCCGATTTATGTGGTAAAGCAATCTTGCTTATGTAGTTGTTGAAGTTATCAAACTGATACCAATAGTCATACGTATTGTCGTTACCCTGACACTGAAGATACCCGTTCGCCTGCTCCATATCCGACCAGTAGTCAAAGTATGTTGCGTCAACGCCTACGATGTTAGGATTATCTTTGAATGAATTTTCAACGACAGCACCATAGTTTACATTGTCTATTTCCGAGAATTTTGTCCAGCCTTCGCCTCTGGCTGTCTTAACATATGTAGCCGTGTTATCGTTGTAGCCCGAACCATCATATCCCGAATCTGTCGGATATGATGTTGCAGAAGATGCACCGTTGAGGTTATGTTCGTTCGGATGGAATCTTAAAAGCGCACCCGCCGGAATTTCACCTTTGAACACCACAGAACCGCTTACCTTGGTGTCTTTGGTGTCTTTTGTAAGCTCAACTGTTCCTTCATAGGCATCGTTGTAGTCAAAAGTTGCATAAACCTTTGTAAGCGACTTCCAGTCATCGTTTGAAACATAAACTTTTTTATATGTTGCCTTTGACTGTTTGTCGGGAGCTTCAACAGAAAGGTATTTACTTTCTTTGAACGAGCCGTCAGTTGTAAGATAAAATTCTGTGTCACCCGAAGCACCCGAAATGTCGAGGGTCTTGATGAACGGGTTAGTCCACTGACTTTTTGAGGCGTCATAAAGAGCATTATCGGTACTGTATGAATCGTTAATACTGAGGTCGCTTGTTTGTTTTTCTCCATTGCTGTTGAAGATTACATATTTATAGGATGACTTAACATCCACATAGTAGTAATCGCTGTCCGAAGATGTGAGCTTGTTCATTGCAACACCGGGCCACTTTTCGTTGCAGTTAGTATCGGTTACCCAAGAATATGCATAAGCTTCGTTATAGGTGTTACTGTTATGAAGATAGATACGACGGGAATCGCTTGCAACAGTCTTTTCGGGAAGAGTAAATTTAGCCCCGGAAGAAAGCTCAATTCTTGTTGCACCGGATGGTGCAGTGGTTTCAAAAACTCCCGAAGAATTTTTGCTTACAGTACCCATACTGAGAACCGTGCCGTCATCCTTAGCAAAACGATATGTAACAGAAGAAAAATCTTTCCATTCCTTATTCTTGGTCAGGTTAATATAAATCTTCTGTCCCGAAGATGTTGCCGCAAATACATTAAGCGACATACCCGACACGGCACATACCGAAAGCATGATGGTAAGTGCAAGCACAAGGGAAAAGCTTTTCTTTACGGTTCTGCAAAGCTTTTTACCTAATTTCATAATTTTTTCTTCTCCTTCATTGCCGATTACTTTGTTTTGGCAGTCAAAGTACAATTAAACAGGACTGCATAGGACAGTCCAACATATCTACCAACTAATTATAAAACGCAAATTTTTGAATTTGTTCCTCTTTTTGATTTGCATACAATTATATAATATTTTATTGCACTTTTGTAGAGGCAATATAACTAAACTTCGGGTAATGTTTTTGGCTATTTTGCATATCCGCAAATACGATTTAATATTTTTGACCATAATGTGACTTTATTACTTATTTATCACCATTTTTTGTGTTTAAGATAAATTATACCCATTGTACAACCTTAACAGGCAGTTAAAAAGTCAATTTCAGCGCTAAATTTGTTGACTTTTAATTCTTTTTTCAAAAATATCAAAAAATTTTATGCAAGTTTACTCCAAGCTGTGCGTGTAGAAATATGTATTATTTTGCGATTGTTGTTTTTAAACATAAAATGCCCCAAAACCAGCATTTTGCAGAAATTTTCAGATATATTTTTATAATCAATATCTATATCTCATCAAATTAATCACCGAATACCTTGAAAATTCGGCACAAATAAAGGGCAGAGTATTGCTCTCTGCCCTTCAAAATGTAATTCACTTAAACTGCAATTATACAAACCACTTTATGCAAACATATTAAAGATCTCTGCCGCAGCACTTCTTGTACTTTTTACCGCTGCCACACGGACAGGGATCGTTTCTGCCGATTTTCTTGCCCTTACGGATAGTCTTGTTGACAGAATCCGTACCGTCTGCAGAAGTTTCTGTAGGCTGAGCAACCTGCTCACGGTGAAGCGCCTGCTTTACGGCGTCTGACTGTTCAACAGCTTCTTCATCATCGGATGCAGACTGTGCCGCTGCGGCAGCCCTCTGAGCTGCCCTCTTTGCCGCTGCAATTGCATCCTGTCTTTTCTGAATCTCATAAACACGCTTTGGCATAATGAGCATCATCTTGACAGTATCTTCACGAATGCTTTCAATCATCTCATCAAACATATCGAAGCCTTCAACTCTGTACTCAACAACAGGATCGTGCTGACCGTATGAACGAAGTCTGATACCGCTCTTGAGCTGATCCATATTGTCGATGTGATCCATCCAATGTGTATCAACATTCTTGAGGAGGTAAACACGCTCCATCTCACGGATTGTTTCCTCGGGAAGAAGCTCTTCGTTTTCCTTGTAGATTTCGAGAGCATCATCAACGAGCATCTTCTGAATCTCTTCGGGTTCCATATCTTCAAGATCCTCAAGACTGAAATCGTACTTAGAATCATCTCTGATAAGCCAACCTGCATAGTAATCCTTAAGGCTCTGGAAGTTCCAATGTTCTGCAGGACCTTCGGGGAGATACTGCTTGATTGAAGTTGCGATTGTATCCTCAACCATTTTGAGGATTGTTTCGTGGAGATCCTCACCGTTAAGAACCTGATCACGCTGACCGTAGATGATTTCACGCTGTTTGTTCATAACATCGTCGTACTGGAGGACATCCTTACGAATGCCGAAGTTACGAAGCTCAACCTTTTCCTGTGAGCCTTCGATAATACTTGTGAGCATTTTGTTCTCAATAGGCATATCTTCGGCAACATTCATACGCTCCATCATCATTTTCATTCTGTCACCGCCGAACAGACGCATAAGGTCATCCTCGGTTGAGAGGAAGAAACGGCTGACACCCGGATCGCCCTGACGGCCTGCACGACCACGGAGCTGGTTATCAATACGGCGTGACTCGTGTCTTTCCGTACCCATAATGTAAAGACCGCCGGCCTCTCTTACCTTTTCAGCCTCGCCCTTAATTTCTTCCTTATACTTGTCATTCAGTTCTCTGAATGTATTTCTTGCATTGATGATTTCTTCATCATCGGTTTCCGCATAACCTGTAGCTTCTTCAATAAGCTCCTCTGTAAAGCCCTGCTTACGCATTGCGGCTTTTGCCATATACTCTGCGTTACCGCCGAGGATGATATCGGTACCACGACCTGCCATGTTGGTTGCGATTGTTACCGCACCGAGTTTACCTGCCTGAGCAACAATTTCAGCCTCTTTTTCATGCTGTTTTGCATTGAGGACATTGTGCTTGATGCCTCTCTTTTTGAGCATTTTTGAAAGAAGCTCCGACTTCTCAATTGAAATTGTACCGACAAGGACAGGCTGTCCCTTTTCGTGAGCCTCAACAATTGCATCAATAACAGCGTGGAACTTGCCGTTTTCTGTCTTATAAACCGAATCGGGGAGGTCTTTTCTTAAAACAGGCTTGTTTGTAGGAATTTCAACAACATCAAGCTTGTAGATTTCCTGGAATTCTTCCGACTCTGTCTGAGCAGTACCTGTCATACCCGAAAGCTTTTTGTAAAGACGGAAGTAGTTCTGGAATGTGATTGTAGCAAGAGTCTTGCTTTCGCTCTGAACCTTTACGCCCTCTTTAGCCTCAATAGCCTGGTGAAGACCTTCGTTAAAACGACGGCCGTACATAAGACGACCTGTAAATTCGTCAACGATGATAACTTCGCCGTCCTTGACAACATAGTCAACATCAAGCTTCATTACACCGTTAGCCTTGATAGCCTGATTTACATGGTGCTGAATTGTAAGGTTATCAGGATCGGTAAGGTTTTCAATACCGAAAAATTCTTCGGCTTTCTTAACACCGCTCTGTGTGAGGGTTGCTGTTTTCTGCTTTTCATCAACAACATAATCAATGTCGTTTTCTTTGTAATATTCCTCCATATCCTCTTTTGCGTCAAGTTCTGCAAAACGCTGAACTTTAAGAGTTTTTGCAAAAGCGTCAGCCTTTGCGTAAAGGTCTGTTGACTTGTCGCCCTTACCCGAAATAATAAGAGGAGTTCTCGCCTCATCAATAAGGATTGAGTCAACCTCATCGACAATCGCAAATGCGTGCGGGCGCTGAACCTTGTTTTCCTTGTAAACTACCATGTTGTCACGGAGGTAGTCAAAACCGAGTTCGTTGTTTGTTCCGTATGTAATGTCTGCGGCATAAGCCTTTTTTCTGCCCTCGTTATCGAGATCGTGGCAGATAAGACCAACCGAAAGACCGAGGTATCTGTAAAGCTTGCCCATCCACTCTGAGTCACGACGGGCAAGGTAATCGTTGACTGTTACAATGTGAACACCTTCGCCTGTAAGAGCGTTGAGGTATGCAGGGAGGGTAGCAACCAAGGTTTTACCTTCACCGGTTTTCATCTCGGCGATTCTGCCCTGGTGAAGAACGATACCGCCGATAATCTGAACGGGGAAGTGCTTCATACCAAGCACTCTCCAGCCTGCCTCACGACAGGTTGCAAATGCTTCGGGGAGAATATCGTCTGTTGTTTCGCCGTTGGCAAGTCTTTCTTTAAGAATTGTTGTCTGGTTCTTGAGTTCACTTTCGCTCATAGCCGCATATTTATCTTCGAGTGCAAGCACCTTGTCACAGATTGGTTGCACACGCTTAACTTCACGCTTGCTGTAGTTGCCGAACATAGCCTTTAAAAAATTCATCAGGGTTCTTCCTTTCAATGTACCGAAAAAATCGGTCAAACTGTATTTTCAATAATATAATTTTAATTTACTGCACCGCAGACGCTCCAAGGCTTTTTGCAGCCTGAATCATTGCGGCCTCAACCACGGGACCGGCATATTGGAAACCGAAACCCGAATCCTGTACAACACAGGCAAAGGCGAGAGGGCAGTCCTCATCTTTTGAGTAGCCGACCATCCAGCCGTTAGGGTTCTTATCATCGCCGACTTCACCCGTACCTGTTTTGGCACAGACTGTAAGTCCGCCGAAAAGGTTGTCGCCGTAGTAATCCGAAACGGTGTATCTCATAACATCATCAAGCTTTGTCGCCGTATCGGATGAAAAAAGCTCCTGTCCGCTGCTCTTGTAGTTTATGCCGAGTGCGGAGAGTATGGACTCATCTTTGATAAGGGTAGGGTTTGTAGCCTTACCGCCGTTTGCGATTGCACCGCAGATAATTGCCATCTGCATCGGGTTTACCTTGTCATTATACTGACCTACGCCCGACCAGCCGAGCTGGTTTTCATTGGCATCGCTGACATCATATGAACCTTTTGCGGTTTTAATTTCGTCAACATCAAAGGAGCTGTTAATGCCGATTTTCTCGGCAGTTTTTGTCATTGTGTCACTTCCGAGTTCAACGGCAAGCTTTGCAAAAACAATATTGCAGGAATGTGCCATTGCCTCTTTATATGTCAGCGTTCCGTGAGTTTCCGTACAGGTAACTTCACTTCCGCCTATGTTCTCACTTCCGTTACAAACCCAAGTGCGGTCATAAAGGTCGGGAATATTCTCGATTGCCGCCGCAGATGTAACGATTTTGAAGATTGAACCCGGAGTAAAGGTTGACGAAAGCACATTATCAAGGTAAACGCCCTCGTATTCGCTTTCGTTGTCCTCGGTAATTTCGGGAGGAGCCTGCGGATCGTAAGCCATGGTGCTTATGGAACAGATAACCTCGCCTGTTTTGTAGTTATATATTACACAGGCACCTTTTTTGTTATAAGCTGCAAGAACATCATAAGCCGCCGCACAGGTTGCGGAATCGACTGTCAGCTTTATATCGTGAGAGGCTCTCAATGATTCCGGCATATTAAGTCCGAAAACAAGGTTATAGCCTATCAGCTGAGAACGATACATACTTTGAACAGCCGTTGAAATGTTAAGGCTGTCATCACCGACAACATGAAGCAGAGATTTTCTTACGCTCTCGCTTTCGTTATAAACTCTTTTACCGTCAACCGTCTGTGCAAGAGCCGTGCCGTTGCGGTCATAGATTGCTCCTGCCTGTGCAAGGCCGCCGTCACCTGCTATATGCGCATTATATGCCTGATCAACCCAGTCGTCTGCCCCTGTTACAAGCTCAAAGGCAAGATAGCCGAGTCCGCCGATAAACGCAAGCGCAACTATATATATAAGTGTACTTCTGCGAAGTATTTTTTTCAAACCTTACACCACCCTGTGTATCAGTAGGGGCGTTCATTGGACGCCCGCAAGTAAAGGCACTAATTTTATTTAATACCAAAGTACATATATGAAAAACAAGTTTTCAATTTACTAAACTTATCTTTTTACCGAATAAGTTCTCTCGTCTGCGGCTTTGATGAATGCAACAAGTCCCCAACAAGACATAATACTTGAACCGCCGGCAGACACAAACGGAAATGTTACGCCTGTGAGCGGAAGAACATCGGTTGCACCGAAAACATTGAGAGAAAGCTGAACGACAAAAAGTCCTGCCGCACAGCACGCTGAAATTGAATAGAAGGTACTTCTGCTTCGGGTTGTAATTGCCCTTGCATAAATAAACATTGCACCTACTGCCACGGCAAGTGTGAACGCAACGATAACTCCCATTTCTTCCGAAACAAGTCCGAAAACAAGGTCACTTTCGGATGCGGCAACCTGCTTTAAAAAACCGTTGCCGATACCTACGCCGAAAAGTCCGCCGCTTGCCATATATGTGAGAACTCTTGCCTGCTGATAACCGAGGTTGTCCTGAGTATGTTCCCACACATGACGCCAGCCCGAAAAACGGTCGGCAACATACGGTTTAAACTTGAGGACAAAGGTTACGCCGAAAATTGCAGCGGCAACAGCAAGAATAATCGTCTTGAAATCGCCCGAGCGCATAAACGCTGTGAGCAAAAATGTTACAAAGAAGATGAGCGCAGTACCGAAGTCGCCCATAAGAGCCAAAAGTCCGACGCATACTGCCGAGAAGATAATGTACTCAAGCAGGTTCTTCTTTGTCATCAACACATCAAGCGAACTTGCGCCGATAAAGATGAAAATAATCTTTGCAAGCTCTGACGGCTGAAATGAAAACGAGCCGATATAAATCCAGTTGGCGGCGCCGTTTGTAATCTTACCGAATACAATTGTTACACCCAAAAGACCGACCGCACAAATCATTGCCGGAAGTCTGAGCTTATTTACCTTATCGGGATCTTCAATCAGCTTGATGATTATGCAGAAGAAAATCATACCTATTGCGGCGGCAACAAGCTGAACATAAGCCGAGCGTTCCGACTGTCTGATAAGCATCATTACGCCTATGCCCGTCAAAAACAGGGCGAGCGATTCAAGCTCGAAATTTACTCTGCGGATTACAAAATAGGAGATAAAGAAGAATCCCCATTCAACAGCCGCAAGAGCGCCGAACAGCACGAGCGGAGCCATTGTATTTGTGCCGTCATTCCAGAACATAGCCTGAACGCACATAAAGAAGTGAAAAAATGTAATAAGAAGCATAAGCTTCCACGATTTCATTGCAGGCTTATCGCTGACCTTTGAGAAAAACCAGCTCGACTGCAACGGCTGTTGGAACTCCTCGCCTCTTTTTACTATAAGGCTTGTATCGCCTATTGTTATTGTATCGTCAATTAGCACCTTTGCTCTGCCTCTTGTTCTTTTGCCGTTGAGCATTGTGCCGCTCTTTGAGTCGGTATCGCTTACATACCAACCGTCTTTACGGCGAAGGAGTACGCAATGATTTCTTGAAACTGTCGGGTCATCAACGGTTACATCACTGCTTTTACTTCTGCCGATTGAATTTTCCCAGAAAAGCACGGGGAGCATCTCGCCCGTTGCAGGGTTCAAAAGTGAAATCAAAGGAGTTTCGGGACGGCGGCGACGGCGCATTGCGGCAAAGCACTGGTACACAATTATTATTGCATAAACAGGCATAAGAAAACGCAGTGCAACAACACCCATATCGAAAATTATCGAAAGATCCGGCACTTTTTTCAACTCCTTCACAAATCATCTATCCTAAAAATAAGCATACTTAAAGTTATACAGTTTAAATAATAATCCAATTTCCTCCAAAAGTCAATAGCCGTGTGTCACGGCAGCCAATTCGTGAAGACAGTTTGTACAATAGAAAACTAAAAATGCCCGAGCGTAGCATTTTAATTGTTTGTACAAACCAAACTGTAGGGGCGTTCATCGGACGCCCGCTTAATAAAACCTTATGTTTATTCACATAGCTTTTGGATTGATAAAAGCTGTGTATCATCTGTAGCGATGAACGCCCCCACGAGTTTGTGCTTTTTATACAATTTTATTAAACTCCTTGATTTATTAACTTCAATAATTTATAATAACTTTGACAGAGAATTTGTTAATCCATCTGTTGAGTGTTTCGCCACTTATTTAAAGGGCGAGTGTTTTTTATCGTTGAGCGTTTCGCCGCTTGTAAAAGTGCGAGTATTAACAAAAGACCTCACGAAATTCGTGAGGTCTTTTATCATGATATATCTATGAGGATTAATGAAGACTTTTCATTTTATCGGCTTTATCACGGCATATATGCGACCATTTGCAGTCACCGCACACCTGCGAAAGCCTGTCTTTTAAAATTATATTTTCCCTTGCAATTCTCGAAAGCTCTTTCCAATCGGCAGTATCGCCGATTTTCATTCCGAGTAAATCAAGACATCTTTTGTCATAGCATGATGCCTTGCCAGTAACATCGCAGCTGCCGTTGTCACGGTTCGGACACGATGAACAAATTTCGTCACAACCGCCCGTAAGCGTAAGGTTTGCGTTGTTATTTTCAAGAACCGACACTATTTTTGCCATTCCGCAGACAAATTCATCGCTGTAACCCTTGCCTTCAAAAAACTGCACACAAAGGCTGTGATGCGGTCTGAACTTAAAGCTTAACGATTTTGTCAAGACGGTTCACCAAAACTGTTGCAACAACAATCTTTGCAGCATCTGCAAGAAGGAACGGAACAACGCAGGTGAGAAGTGCGGCAACAAAGTCTGTATGCATTGCAATCATAAACCAGATTGTACCGAAAAGGTAGCATACTGCAAGGCCTGCAACCATTGAAACCGCAAGCACCCAAAGCTTTCTGCCGAGAAAATCAGTCATAAGTCCAACGATAAGCGCCGTAAAGAGGAAACCGATGATATAACCGCCCGTCGGACCGCCGAGAACGCCGATTCCGCCTGAGAATCCTGCAAACACGGGAACACCGATTGCACCGAGGAGAACATAAACCGCAACGCTGATGAGTCCTCTTTTCCAACCGAGCATAGCCGCAGCCATAAAGATGCCGAGAGTCTGAAGTGTGAACGGAACTGTCATCGGAATCTGAATCTGTGCGCACACTGTGATGATTGCGACGAACATCGCCATATACACAAGGCTTAATACATTACTTTTTGATTTACTGTTTGTTTTTGCTTCTGTCATAAAATTACCTCTCCTTTGCAAAACCGCTTCTTTTGTTTTGCAGATTGTCAACCAAATTATTTTATCGGTTGACAATTATTATAGTACCGATTATCGCATTTGTCAACCCGATTTATGTTTTAAAGTAACAATTACAATCCGTTTTGATGTAACAATTGACTTTACAACCGTCTTATAATACAACTGAGTTAACCGAACAGAACATAAAAACAGGGACAGCGTTTTGCTGTCCCTGAAATTTTTGTAAAGATTAAGTTTGCGTGCTTACAATTAAGCCTTGTTAACCGAACCGAAGAGTTCCATCTTTTCCTTAACAGTAGCCTTGATAGCCTCTGCACCGGGAGCGAGGAGCTTTCTTGGATCGAAGCCCTTGCCTTCGAGATCCTTGCCCTCTTCAATGTACTTTCTTGTAGCTGCTGCAAATGCGAGCTGGCACTCTGTGTTAACATTGATCTTTGAAACGCCGAGTGAGATAGCCTTCTTGATCATGTCGGCAGGAATACCTGTACCGCCGTGGAGAACGAGTGGCATCTCGCCTGTAAGCTGCTGGATAGCGTCAAGAGTTTCAAAGCTGAGGCCCTTCCAGTTTGCAGGATACTTACCGTGAATGTTACCGATACCTGCTGCGAGCATTGTTACGCCGAGGTCTGCAACCATTTTGCATTCCTTAGGATCTGCGCATTCGCCCATGCCGACTACGCCGTCTTCCTCGCCGCCGATTGCACCAACCTCAGCCTCAAGTGAAAGACCGAGCTTGTTACAAGTTGCAACGAGTTCCTTTGTTTTTTCAATGTTTTCTTCGATCGGATAGTGTGAACCGTCGAACATGATTGAGCTGAAACCGGCTTCGATACACTTCTTAGCGCCTTCGTATGAACCGTGGTCAAGGTGGAGAGCAACAGGAACTGTGATGTTGAGTTCCTCGAGCATACCGTTTACCATACCAACGACTGTTTTGTAGCCGCACATATATTTACCGGCACCCTCAGATACACCGAGGATAACAGGTGAGTTGAGTTCCTGTGCTGTTAAAAGAATTGATTTTGTCCATTCAAGGTTGTTGATGTTGAACTGACCTACTGCATAGTGGCCTGCCTTTGCTTTTGTAAGCATTTCTTTAGCGTTTACTAATGGCATTTTAATCTTCCTTTTTTAAAAAATTTCAGCAGACAAGCGTCCCCACCTGCCGATTTAAGTTTATTATACAATATATTTTTGAAAATATAAAGACCTAAAAAGAAGATTTAGTGAAAATTTTAACAATTAGTCGAAAAATTCTTCATTTTGTCATGTTTTAGTCAATTATCACTAAACTTTCAAAATAAACTCACACTTCCGTAACACAACAAGGTTGATTTTGATTTTGTGAAAAGGTATAATATAAATGTAAATTACAATACTTGATTTTGGTCAAGCGTTGTATGATAATATTTTTTGTAAACTATCCCGTAGGGGTAGTCTTGCGACCGCAAGTAATGACAGATATTTTATTGCAAACAAAGTTTTATAAATATAACAAAACAACCGATATAGTGACTGGCGGATGATATCCGCCCCTACGAAATATTTGTTCATCTCGGCAATTTGCTTGCAAAAAATTTTGTTTCATTACTTAAGGACAAACGCAGCTTGTACCCCACGGTAACAAATAAATGTAGGAGTAACTTTTATGGACAATTTTGACAACAACAATATGGGTGGGTTTGAACCGCAAAAGCCGTTCACCGAAAAGCCCGTACAAAACAATAATATGAACACGGAACAGACAATTCCCGTTTCCGAACCCAAAACACAGGAAGAACAGGCTCAGAATGTTCAGCCGCAGAACGGCAACACGCCTTACGGTGATTATATTTTCGGCAACAACAATCAAAATACGGCAAACAATGCAAATCCGACTGAAAATGTTCCGCCGTATCAGCAGAATCAAAATCCGAATCCGAATCCGAATACCTACGCTCAGCCGTGGCAGTACGGTTACGGTCAGTATCCCTACAGCGGACAGAATCCGCAGTATAATCAGAACAATCAGCAGTACGGTCAGTATCAAAACAACACAGGATACAATCAGAATGTACCTCCGTATCAGCAGAATATGTACGGACAGCCTCCCTACGGCAACAACGGTACATACAATCAGCAATACAATCCGCAGATGTTCGCACAGTACCCCCAAAAGAAAACAAAGGGCGGAATAATTGCGTTGATTATCGTTCTCTGTTCACTTCTTACAATCGGTTTTATCGGCATGATGGTGTACGGATTTTCGGCTGACATAAAAGAAGATTTGAACAACGACCGAAGCGATTCGGGCAATTCGTTCAGACTTCCGAATAAAGACAGCACAACACCGTTTGAAACCCTTCCCGACACATCTTCGCAGGGTAAAACTCACGATGAGTCTGACTACAGTGACAAGGTGAACAAGGATTACTCGGGTATGAAGCTTGAAAGCAATCCGAAAGACGCAAAAACAAACAACAGCTACACAGCCGCAAAAGCGTCAGAAAAGGTTTCCGACTCGGTAGTCGGCATTCTCTGTTACTCGGACGATGTACCCGATCAGGCTGACACAACAACCGCATCTTCACAGGGAAGCGGAATTATCTTCTCACAGGACGGCTATGTTATCACAAACGCTCATGTAATCGGCAACAGCAAAACAGCCTATGCGATCAGAGTTGTAACATCTGACGGTAAGGTATACAAGGCAGGTGTTGTGGGCTACGATTCAAGAACCGATATTGCAGTTCTCAAAATGGACGATGCAAAGGGACTTACTCCTGCAACATTCGGTGATTCGTCACAGCTTGAGGTTGGTCAGGATATTATCGTAGTCGGCAACCCCGGCGGTCTTGACTATCAGAACACAACAACCAAGGGCGTTATTTCGGCGCTTGACAGAAAGCTTTCAACATCAAGCCTTACAAAGTACATTCAGACCGATGCCGCAATCAATCCGGGCAACTCGGGCGGTCCGCTTGTAAACTACTACGGTCAGGTTGTCGGAATTACAACTTCAAAGATTGTTTCCGAAACTTACGAAGGTATGGGCTTTGCAATTCCGTCACAGACAGTAAAAAACATTGTTGACACACTTGTAAAGAACGGCTATGTTGAAGGCAGAGTAAAAATCGGCATTTCAGGCATTGCAGTAACCTCCGATCAGGCATCAAATTACAACATTCCGCAGGGCATTTATGTTCAGAGTATCGTATCGGGCGGTCCGTGTGACGGCACAAGCCTTGAAGAAGGCGATATCATCACAGAGGTTGACGGCGAAACAATTACAAGCTTTGCAGATGTTTATGCGATTCTTGAAACCCACAAGCCGGGGGACAAAATCAAGGTTAAATATTACAGCTCATCATCGGGCGACGGTGAGGTTGAAATCACACTCCAGGAAGATAAGTAATTTTAATATAAGAATATCACCAAAAGCAAGAGGGCAGTCACGGCAATGTGACTGCCCTCTTGCTAATTGAAAATTAAAAGTAAAAAATTGCAGGGGTGAACCGTGTTCGCCCGTTCGTGTGCGATGCACACGATTGAACGCATAGCGTTCAAATATCATATGCAACTCATTTATATAATTTGATTTTACATAAACATTGCGTCATTATTTTTTAACGGGGATAAAATTCCGCAAAAATCCTGCACTTCTTCCTTTCAGGTAAAACCAACCTATGGTGTCAAAAACTACCGCTCCTACAAAATTAACAAGCAAATCTTTCATTGTATCGATCAGACCGATGTCAAGGTAACCGTTAATACCGAGATTTTCACCGTTCACAACGGTTGATGTTATATCTCTGATGTGCATTATCACATTCGGCTTGCCCGAAATCAAACCCGAATGTATTGCCGTGATTACGGTGTCCTTTTGCATATCCTTTTCAAAAAGCATATCCGCACCAAACTCAAAAAACTCCCACACAACACCGACTGTCATTGAAAAGCAGAACGAAAACAGGCACACAAACATGGGCGAGAGGCTCAATTTCACCCGCTCGCTTCTGTTCAAAATATCAGTCAGTCCAAAACCAACGCCTGCACAGATAAAGCCGTTCACAGTATGGAGCAATGAATCCCATATCGGAATCTTTTCGTAGAACGCACCGAGCTCACCCATAACATTTGCCGCAAACACGAACAGCACAACAATCGTTTCAAGCACACTCGGCAACGCTACCGACAGCTTTCGGTCGATGAACAACGGAAGCATCAACAGTCCGAGCGTTAACACGCAGGTCATGACATTCTCCCATTTTCCGTTTAAAATGCCGGCAGTCAAAAGTGACACAAGTATGAGCCTTATAATGATGTAAACGCCTGCCTTAACTCTGTGCTGTCGCATTTCACGCACATTCAGCCACCGTGCAAGCCTTTGAAAAAATCCTTTAAGTCGTTTTTTCATAATATCCCCCGATTTTTACACTTATTTTTTCCTTAAAAACGAGATAAACCCCTGTAAAATTGTATTAGCTTTTTCTGCCTGATATTACCGCAAAATAAAAAAGCCACCGCCATCTGCGATGGCTCATAAGCATTGATATTAAATTACTTTTTCTCTGACTTCTCTGACGATTCGGCTTTTTCGCCATTTTTTTCAGCCTCAAGCTTTTTCTTGAGTTCCTCTTTGCCGACAGCAAGCATCAGCTTGATACGGTTCTCCTGATTTACCTTCGGCGCACCCGGATCATAGTCGATGGTAACGATATTGGCATTCGGTCTGATTTCTTTAATCTTTCTGATTGCGCCCTTACCGTTGATATGATTCGGCAGACAACCGAAAGGCTGTGTGCATACGATATTCTCATAGCCTGTATCGGCAAGTTCAATCATCTCGGCTGTCAGCAACCAGCCCTCACCCATCTTACTGCCGTAGCCGATAACACCGTTTACCAGCTCCTTTGTGTGAGCATATCTGTGAGGCGGAACAAAGCCGTACTTTTCAGCGGCATCAACCATAAGTCCCTCAAGCTTTGTGAGGTAGTTAAGAAGCATCGAACAGAATTTGTATTTAACTCTGCTTCCTCCGAACATCTTGTAGTCCTCAATACGGTTATCAACCTTAAATGATGCAAAACCCATAAGACCGGGTACGCAAACCTCGCAATCCTGATCTGCAAGAAAGTCCTCAAGACCGTTGTTAGCCATTTTGGAGTATTTTACATAGATTTCGCCGACAATACCGACTTTAACCTTCGGCACTTTGTTAAGCTCAATTTTTGTGAATGACTTTGTAATTTTATCAAGGGTTTCGTCAATTTCTTCAAGAGTGTAGCCCTTGCCCTTTATGAGCATATCGGAAATCTTACCCGTCCACTCATCAACAAGCGCCATACTTTCGCCCTTGTTCACCTCATAGGGCTTTGTCTGGTTTGAAAGCAGCATTAACTGGTCGCCGTACACAAGACCGCCGACAAATCTGCGAATAAGCGGGAGTGTGAGCGAAAAACCGCTGTTGTGCTCCATACCGAATGAAAGCGAAATTACGGGAACGAACTCAAAGCCTGCCTTTTTGAGAGCCTTTCTCAAAAGGAAAATGTAGTTTGACGCACGACATCCGCCGCCTGTCTGAGTAATCATCAGGGCAACCTTGTGAACATCATACTTTCCGCTTTGCAGAGCATTGATGAACTGACCTATAACCAGCAAAGCCGGATAACAGGTATCGTTGTGAACATATTTAAGACCTGTCTGCGCAATCTCCGGACCCGTTGTGTCGAGCAAATCAGACTTATAGCCGTAGTAGTTGAACACCTTTTCAAGTATTTTAAAATGAATAGGCGCCATATTGGGCATAAGGATTGTGTATTCCTTTTTCATCTGCTTTGTAAACAGCAAACGACCTGTTTTTTTGTCATACTTCAACTCTGCCATAACAGAATTTCCTTTCATCAATCGTTTTCAAGCGCAGCAAGCAAACTGCGGATTCGGATTTTAACTGCTCCGAGGTTTGTAATTTCATCTATCTTAATCTGAGTGTAAATCTTATTTTTGCTTTCAAGAATTTCTCTTACCTCATCGGTTGTAATCGCATCAACACCGCAGCCGAAGGATACAAGCTGAACAAGCTCCATGTCCTTTCTTGTTGTAACATATTTTGCCGCCGCATAAAGTCTTGCGTGGTATGTCCACTGGTTGAGAACATGAGTCCGGAAATGTTCAACTCTCGGAGAAATAACATCTTCGCTGACGATTGCAACATCAAAGCCTGAGATAAGTCTGTCGATTCCGTGGTTAATTTCGGGATCAATATGATATGGTCTGCCTGCAAGAACAAAAATCTTTTTGCCCTCTTTTTCAGCCTTGGCAATAATCTCGTTGCCCTTGTCGATAACCTTTTTTCTGTAATTTTCCTGTTCCTGATATGCAAGCTTAGCCGCATTTCTGACCTCGTTAAGAGTGAGGTCGGGGAAGTGGAACGAAAGTCTTTCATAGGCTTTCTTAGGAAAATCGTTCGGGCGGTGAATACCAAAGTATTCCTTTATGAAGTGAACCTTGCGTATATCCTTCATATTGTTTTTGATAACCTCGGGATAGTAAGCAACAACAGGACAGTTGTAATGGTTATCTCCGAGATGCTCGTCAAAATTATAGGAAAGGCAGGGGTAGAAAATTGTTTCTGCACCCATATCAATAAGAGTCTGAATGTGACCGTGAACAAGCTTTGCAGGGAAGCAAACGGTATCGCTCGGAATTGTCTGCTGACCTCTCTGATAAAGCTTTCTTGTTGAATACGGTGAGTGGAATACCTCAAATTTAAGTTCTGTAAAGAATCTGTACCAGAACGGATAAAGCTCATACATATTGAGCGCCATAGGAATTCCAAGCTTACCTCTTATGCCTTCAACAGGCTTGTAGGAATCAATGAGATTCAGCTTATAGGCATACATATTCATATCGTTTGCAGGAGCCTTCTTTGTGATTGGTCTTTCACAACGGTTTCCCGCAATAAACTTTCTGCCCTTGCCGAATGAATTTATTGTAAGACGGCAGTTGTTGTTGCACATACCGCAGTTTGCAACCTTGATTTCGTGAACGAATTCATCAAGTCCCTTTTTGTCGGTAATTGTACTCTTGCCAACGCCCTTTGACTTTTTCTTTGCGTAAAGAGCCGCACCGTAAGCACCCATAAGTCCTGCAATGTTAGGACGGACAACTTCAACGCCCATTTCCTGTTCAAATGCACGCAAAACAGCGTCGTTAAGGAAAGTACCGCCCTGAACTACAACACGCTTGCCGAGTTCATCGGGGCTTGACGCACGAATAACCTTGTAAAGGGCATTCTTTACAACGCTGAGTGAAAGACCTGCCGAGATATCTTCAATTGTTGCGCCGTCTTTCTGAGCCTGCTTAACGCTTGAATTCATGAATACGGTACAGCGTGAACCGAGGTCAACGGGACGCTTTGCAAAAAGTCCGAGCTTTGCAAAGTCGGCAATCTCATATCCGAGAGCGTTTGCAAAAGTCTGTAAAAAGCTTCCGCAACCCGATGAACAAGCCTCATTAAGGAAGATATTGTCAATTGCACCGTTATGTATCTTAAAGCATTTGATATCCTGTCCGCCGATATCGATGATAAATTCAACATCGGGCATAAAGTATTTTGCGGCGGTAAAGTGGGCGATTGTTTCAACAATGCCGTAATCAACCGCAAATGCGTTCTTTACAATGTCCTCACCGTAACCTGTTACGGCAGAAGAAACAACATTTATTTCGGGATTTATTTCGTAAACCTCGTCAAGGAATTGCTTCATAATCTCAACGGGGTTTCCCTTTGATGGCAGATATTTTGAATAGAGCAGCTCGCCGTCATCATTGAGGACAACACCCTTTACGGTTGTTGAACCTGCGTCCATTCCTATATAAGCCTTGCCAGTGTAGCCCTTTAGCTCCTTCTGCTTAACATCAGCCTTTGCATGACGGTCGCAGAATTTCTTGTACTCCTCTTCGTTTTTAAAGAGCGGCTGATTAAACGCAAAGTTACCGCTGCCACGGTAGTTCTTTACCTTTTCGATAACCTCGTCAAAATCAATAGTCTTTTCGGCACACAAAGCCGCACCGCAGGCAACATAATAAAGTGAATTTTCGGGGCAGATGCCCTTTGTTCCGAGCGTGCGGTCAAAGCAGTTTCGCAGTTCGCTCATAAATGTAAGAGGTCCGCCGAGATATACAATCTGACCTTCAATTTCTCTGCCCTGTGCAAGACCTGCAACAGTCTGGCTTACAACCGCATTGAAAATACTCTCTGCGATGTCGCTCTTCCTCGCACCCTGATTAAGAAGCGGCTGGATATCGGTCTTTGCAAACACACCGCATCTTGATGCGATTGTGTATGTCTTTTCGTGCTGTTTTGCAAGCTCGTCCATATCCTCAAGCTTAACATTCAGAAGTGTTGCCATCTGGTCAATAAACGCACCCGTGCCGCCGGCGCAGGTACCGTTCATTCTTACCTCAAGTCCGTTTGTGAGGAACAATATCTTTGCATCCTCACCGCCGAGTTCAATTATAACATCTGTACCCGGAATAAAAGTATTGGCGGCAACTCTTGTTGCGTAAACCTCCTGAATAAAATCAACGCCGACAGACTCGGCAACACCCATTCCGGCAGAACCCGAAAGAGCCACCGAGGCATTTTCAACGCCGTCAATCCTTGTCCGTACAAGTGCAAGAATTTCTGCAATCTTTTCCGTAATTCGGGAATAATGCCTTTCATATGTGCTGTATATTAATTTGTTTTCGTCGTCAAGCACAACACATTTTATTGTTGTTGAGCCAATATCCAATCCTAATTTCAACTTGTGCCTCCGAAATCAATACATAGTAATCTCATTGTGCATATCTAATTAATTATAGTATTTTTTGCTAAGAAAATAATTCTAATTTGGAATATTTTCACCTTTGATGAATTTTACCATTTTTATCACAAAAATTCAATACACATAAAGGGCATAATGTATAATCTATTGCATATAATTTGCCCTCAAAAGTAAAGCGGAGCATTGTTCCGACTTTAATATATCTTAAAAATGCAGAAAAACCTGCCGAAATCGGCAGGTCTTTAGCTTTAAGTATTTAAATTATCAGAAAAGTTCACCGTGAGGAGCTTCACCGTCATCTGCCTCGTCTGAATCTGCGGACTCGGAGAATCCTTCTTCACGCTTTGCCTCAAGCTCTGCCTTGAGGTCGCAGATGTTTGTAAGAGGCTCGGGGTCTGCCTTTTCTTCGGTAACAGCCTCTGGCTGTTTTTCAACAGGCTTTTCCTCTTTAAAAGGAGATGATTTGTAGTCGCCCTCATTTGAGCAAGCTACTGTAATATCAACAATATCATCCTCTTTAACCTCGGGAGCAACCTCGGGATTGCCGTAGAAAATATCGTTTGAGCTGTTGACAATCTTTCTGTAACACTCTCTTGCTTTTGCAATTTTGGCCTTTGAAGTGTCAATAACCTTCAAAAGCTTTTCGCACTCGGCGTCATTAATTTCAGTGCCTTTCTTTCTGCTGTCGTACATAACCTTTCCGAGAGCAATATATGCTCTGTTCATAAGCTCGCTTTCGCTTTTCATAACAAGTCTTAATCTGTTGAGCTTTGCGTTTGTTCTGTTCTTTTCTACTATTGTCTGAGCTACCGATGAAATTGTATCAACGGCTGTATTTACTGTTCCTTTTACACTGTCAAGTATCGTCATAGTAAATTTCTCCTTTAAAACCGCTTTGGCACAAACACTCTGACACATTCTGCCGTGGCGAATAATATTAAACTTATTTCTATTATTATGACAGATTTTTTTGATAAAATCAACATTTTTTTAAAATTTACTTGTTAAAATCACGGTCAATTGCTATAATTAGTTTCATAGAGTGTTAAAGAGGTGGTTTGGATGCCTGAAAAGAAAATTACCAAGGCAATCGTCTGCCCAATGTGCGGTGAAATGAGCAAGGCTGATGTTTACACCAGCATCAACCCGTCCGTAACAAAGGGTGTGCGCAGAAGAGCGCTTGACGGTGAGCTTTTTGCGTGGAAATGTCCGTCATGCGGATACTCCGCAAGGCTCACATATCCGATTCTCTACAATGATATGAAGAATCGTTTTATGGTGTATTTCATTCCCAAAATTGATCATTTTCAGCTCTGCGACAATGAGCTTGAAGAAAAATACAGCAATCTCCGCAACATAAGCAAACGAATTGTTCCGACCTTCAATTCGTTCAAGGAGAAAATTTTTATCTTTGAGTCGGGACTTGACGATATGTCGGTTGAGCTTACAAAGCTTGCAATCAGCCAAACAGTTTCAAAAAAGCTTAACGGTGCGGAAATTCATGACGGATACCTTTCAATGTACGATCGTGAACGCAACACAATGGGATTTACATATTTTACAGGTGAAAAGCATACGCCGTATGTTCAGACAGCAAGACTTGAAATTTATGTTAAATCGAAGAAAATTGTCGATTCGCTTGCATATAAGGACAAAAAATTAAAGGGCTTTCTTAAAATTGACCGTGAATGGGCAGAAAACATTCTCTACCGCTACAAGCGCATGAAGCATATTGAAAAGCTTAACAAACTGAAAGAGTAAGCTGTTACTGTAGTCAGTCAATTCTTTTGGCTTAAAAAGCACCTGCAAACAAGTAACATATACACTGTAAAGAATATCCGTAAACATAAACTCGTTAAAGCAAAAATGCATAAAAATTTCCGCCGTACCGATTAGGGTGGCGGAATCATTCAGCTTAATATTTTTTGTATTTGCAATTCAAACTTGTTAGAATGCCGATACAATCGGGGATTTTCGTTGCACAAAAAAATCAGGGATCGACTCAAAGAGCCGACCCCTTTTTAATTTATTGAAAAGATTGGTAATTACTTGTTAACAGCTTCATAAACTGCAACTGCGCAAGCAACTGTAGCACCAACCATCGGGTTGTTACCCATACCGATAAGACCCATCATTTCAACATGAGCAGGAACAGAAGATGAACCTGCGAACTGAGCGTCACCGTGCATTCTGCCCATTGAGTCTGTAAGACCGTATGATGCAGGACCTGCACCCATGTTATCGGGGTGAAGTGTACGGCCTGTACCGCCGCCTGATGCAACCGAGAAATACTTAACGCCGTTCTCATTTGCCCACTTCTTGTATGTACCTGCAACGAGGTGCTGGAAACGAGTCGGGTTAGTAGAGTTACCTGTGATAGATACACCTACATTTTCATGCTGCATGATTGCAACACCTTCGCGAACATCGTCAGCGCCGTAGCAGCGAACTGCAGCTCTTTCACCGTCTGAGAAAGCTCTCTCTTCAACGATTTTAAGCTCTGATGTGAAATAGTCAAACTGAGTCTTTACATATGTAAAGCCGTTGATTCTTGAAATAATGTAAGCAGCGTCCTTGCCAAGACCGTTAAGGATAACACGGAGCGGCTCTTTTCTTGCTTTGTTAGCGTTACGAGCGATACCGATAGCACCCTCTGCTGCTGCAAAGCTTTCGTGACCTGCGAGGAATGCAAAGCACTTTGTTTCATCTCTGAGGAGCATTGCGCCGAGGTTACCGTGACCACGGCCAACATTTCTCTGCTCAGCTACTGAGCCGGGAATACAGAAAGCCTCAAGACCGATACCGATAGCTTCTGCTGCCTCTGAAGCAGTCTTTGCGCCCTTCTTAACTGCAACTGCACAACCGAGTGTGTAAGCCCAGCCTGCGTTTTCAAATGCGATCGGCTGAACGCCCTTTACGATGTCGTAGGGATCAAAACCGAGATCGTTACAAATTTTTCTTGCCTCTTCAAGATTTGCAATACCGTATTCGGCAAGGCACTTCTCAATTTTAGGCATTCTTCTTTCCATACCTTCAAATGTTACTGCCATTATGGTGTCCTCCTTACCGAATTATTCTTCACGAGGGTCAATGTACTTAGCTGCGCCGTCAAAACGACCGTACTGACCGATGTTGTTCTTGTATGCTTCGTTTGGCTCAACGCCGTGACGAATGTCCTCGAGCATTTTGCCGAGCTTTACGAACTGATAGCCGATAACTTCATCGTTCTCGTCAAGTGCTGTCTTGAGAACATAGCCTTCAGCCATTTCCATGTAACGAACGCCCTTAGCGTTTGTGCTGTACATTGTACCAACCTGGCTGCGAAGACCCTTACCGAGATCCTCCATACCTGCGCCGATCGGAAGACCGCCCTCTGAGAAAGCTGTCTGGCTTCTGCCGTAAACGAGCTGCTCGAAGATGTTCTTCATAGCTGTGTTGATAGCGTCACAAACGAGGTCTGTGTTAAGACACTCGAGGAGTGTTTTGTTAGGAAGAATTTCTGCTGCCATAGCTGCAGAGTGAGTCATACCCGAACAACCGATTGTTTCAACAAGAGCCTCTTCAACGATACCGTCTTTAACATTAAGTGTAAGCTTGCAGGCACCCTGCTGAGGAGCACACCAGCCAATGCCGTGTGAAAGACCTGAAATGTCTTTAATGTCATAAGATTTTACCCATTTGCCCTCTTCGGGAATAGGTGCAGGACCGTGCTTAGGTCCCTTTGCTACAGTGCACATATTTTCAACTTCTTTTGAATAAATCATGTGTACTTCTCCTTTCAATAAATTGTATGAGTCCGAAATCCTCAAACACCTATATTATACGGCTTAACCCGACATTTTTCAAGCATTTTTCGTTAATTTTTACAATTCCCCCACATTGTAATATTTCCCGTAGCAATTTTCCGTTTGATTTTGAAACGGTAAATTGTTGTGTTCAGGAGAGATGATTTATTATTATGAAAATGTTAAAAAGGGAGCCGGACGCATCCGACTCCCTTAGGCATAGTCCGCAGACATCTGCCGCAATTCTATATTTAATTATAGAACAAAATAAAGAAAAATTCAAGAGGATTTGAATAATTATAAAAAATTTTTTAAATCTCTTAATTTCCCTTTAGTATCAGTATATACAATTTTAGAAAAAATATTCATTGGAATTTGCTTTCTTAAATCCTCACATTCATTATTAAATTGATTTATCAAGGCTATTATATCAGTTCTATTACACTTTAACAATTTCATTACGAAAGAAATTAGAATTAAATAATCTGTTATATTTTGAAAATTTATATTTTTTATTCCGGTCTCCATCGATATATACTTGCTAATAACCCCATTAATTTTATTGCTTTTAAATCTAGTGTCGAATATTGTGTTGTTATGTGCGATGGCATTTCTTAAATCCTTAAGTGCGAATACGATGTTTTCAATCATTTCGCCATTGCTGTCAACACTAGATTTAATGCCTACTGATTTAGATATTTTTATTCTAACCGTTTTATTTAAACATGAAAAGAAGTTTCCGAATTCTCCTAAACTTAATATTTCAAAAATAGCCCATATGGGAACAGGTTTGTCTTTGTCATAATAATGCTTAATTATATTATTTTTTCCATAATCTCTTGCAATGTTTCCGTATATTTTATTGCGCATGGACATTTTTTTGGTGATAGCTATCTTGTATTTTTTGCTGTTAAAAGGATAAGATTTATAGTTGTTCATTAACTTTGTGTAAACATCAACAAATCTATCACTATTAACCTCGTTTAGAATTATTTCTAACGAATAGTTTTTTATTGTTGTTTCTAAAAACATAATTTGTGGATAGAATATGGATTTAATTTTCATATCAAAATCATACACTGCTTTTATCTGTTTGAAATCAGTGTATAAAAGTATTTGATTTGGAGATCCACAATAGCGATACCCTTTGTATCCATGATAATATCCCATATTTCTTAATTGTCTTTTTTGAAGACTACCATATATATTTATTTTCTTTTCATCACGCATATATGCCATGAGCGAATTTATGCTTTTAGGTTTCATGTACAACACTCCGTATGTGAACTATTTTGCAAACTTATCGTATTTTTTCTACATTTTAGTATATTATATCTCAGATTGTTCCAAGATACAAGTCAAAAGTGTATTTATTATAAATAGTAAAAATATAGAAGATTATAATTGCTAAATAAGTTGTAAGTCTCCATAACTGATATGTTGTGTAATAGATAATTGAATTTTTTGAGCCGATTGCCGTTAAAGTTTACTTATTCTTCCCAAAACAATTCGTCAAGGGTTTTGTCGAGCGCTTTACATATTGCTATGCAAAGGTTAATTGTGGGATTGTAGTCGCCCTTTTCAATTGCGCTTATTGTCTGTCTTGACACCTTTACAAGTTCCGCAAGCTGTTGCTGTGACAAATCCTTTGCGGCACGGGCGCTTTTTAATCTTAAATTCTTCATTCTTCAACTGCCTTTTTGTCAATTATTTTTTTGATGACAACTATCACAAAAATACTTATTGTCCAAATCATTACAATGATAGGAATAATGTCAAGATTTGCTATTCCGTTTGTAACAAAGGTTTTGTTGCCGAAAGCAATTCCCAAACATTCTGCTCCCGCAACAAATGCCAAAGAGCCTAAAAGACTCCTTCTGCCTTTATTCGATGTGAAATATGCGTCATTTAAAATGCTTATTCCGACGAATACGGCGGTTGAAAGAAACAGTCCTATGAACATTTGAACGCTGAGTTCAGCCCAATTAATCTCCAAAACATTAACTAAAGCGCAGGCAATTATGTACCCGATAAGCACAAAAAATGCCGATTTATAAGCCTTGCCCCGTGCAAGAATCTGTCGTTCATCGTATTTTGTGTAAGTGTTCTTTTTCTTTTTAATGTTTGCGATAATTAGCGTCACAATAACTACGGCGATAAAACCGCAACAAAAACCAAGCACCCAATAGTATTTTTCTCCCATAATAACATCTCCCAAATAAATCAGCCAATTTGCAGATTTATTCGTCCAACCGATAATCCGCAAATAATATTAAAAAATTTTATGTATTTAGATGTGAATACTTTTAAAAAATCCACAATGCGTACAAAAAGCTTTCTGTACCATTATAGTACATTAAAAGTTACTTATTGTCAAGTATATTTTACATAATTTCAAAAATACTTTCATTTAGCTGTTTTGAGAAATTAAATCCGTTAAGAAACCTGTCAACTAAAACAAAACAAGACAAGCCCATATTTCAGAGCTTGCCTTGTGGAATTACTCACCGTCACGCTGCATTGTTTCATTATCTGAAACAACAATAAAAAGGTATCGGTCTTTTTAACCAATACCCTTTTATGGAGCTGATAACGGGATTCGAACCCGTGACCTCGTCCTTACCAAACTGCCTTGTGTGTTTTTATGTGATTTTGCAAGTTTTGATAAACGGCTTTATAATGCGGTTTTTAGTTATTTAGCTTTTATGGGATTTTATGGGTTGCTGTTTATTTTAGCGGAATTAAACGGCAAATAATCGGCAAATAAACGGCAGAAAAAAAGGTAGTATTTTGTAGTAAAATAAGCTTTACTTTTTAAGGACTCCGAAATCTCCAGATAGTTTTTTAGGGCTTGTAAAATCGGTAAATAGAAAAAGCCGTGTATCTCTTTACGGCGTTACTTTTGTCACCACACGGAAGAAATACACAGCTTGTTGCGTTATTAAATTGTTTAATGCTTGCGGATATACTCAGTTACAAAGCGGCTTTGCTCGGTTGTCAATATTGTTTGCTCTGTCCCGTAGCTGATATATTCGCCGTTATTGCGGCGGCGTTCTATATCCTGTTTGAGGTTATACCGTTCGTTTGAATACTGCCAATGTTGCAAGGCTGTTTCAAGCAGCCAATCACGCTTGCTATAATGCAAGGTCAATTCTCCGTAAAGGCTTTGCAAGCTCCTGTTTTTACGCAGTAATGACACGCCCTTGTGTATATCGGCTTGTACTTTGCTTTTACTTTCTCCTTTGGCAGCGGCAATATTGTCATATGTAACGCCACGCAGATAATACAAGCGTACTAATTCGCCGTTGTTTTCGGGTAGGTCTGCAATAGCCTGTCTGACTTTCTGTTGCAAGTCGGTCAGTTCCAAATTTTCAAAATCTTTTGTACTTGTACTGTCGGCAATGAAGTCAAGCAATTCTGTTTCTTCGCTCTCATCAACAGTTATATTGTATGAAGTTTCCGAAAAAGTTTTCTTTCTGAATTTGGACTGTATAACGCTTTTTATAGAATAAGTCAGATAGGAAGTAAACTTATATGGCTTTGTATCGTCATAGGCTTGTACGGCTTTACAGAGGGCAAAATAAAGCTCTTGCACCATATCTTCTTGATTGATGTAATTCGGCAGAGTATAAGTTGAAAGCTCCTTGAATAAAATTTTCGTCATTAGCTTTTTGACCTGCTCCCACAGTTCGGCGTATAGGTCGGACGCTCCTAACTGAATTTGTACCGCTAATTCTTCGTTAGTCAAGGTATCTGAATTCGGCTTTCTTAATGCTTTCGGTCAAGGTCTTGTGTGAAAACAACTTGCCCTCTGAAATTTTCTTCAGCTCTGCCATAGTGAAATCACCCTTGATATTAAGTATAACAACGGGTGTGTATCCGTTTTCAAGCAGAAAATCTTTAATGCACAACGCCCCGTCCGTTTCGTCTTTTACTGCTGATTTCGGTATTTGAAATTCATTGTGAAAATCTTCTCCGCTGCGGTTTTTATAATCTGCTATGTAATTGTAAAATGAAAATATGCTGTTCATTGTATGCTCCTTTCGTGTCCACAGTTTTTACTTATACACGCTCTTGCACGGTCTTTTCACGGTCTTTTCACGCTTTGCATTGTTGTGAAAACGGCTTGTTTATGCGGTTCGTACAGTTTGCACGGTTTACACGGTTTTTTCTCACCCTTATATATATAAATACATAGAATAAAAAAACTGTAAAAAGCGATTGTGGCAGTACCTATATATATAGATATAGGCGTGTAAAGTGTGTAAAGCGTGCAAATGCCGATAAATACTGACTTTTTCGACTTCTTCCGTACCGTGTGGAAACCGTGCAAGGCGTTTAATAGCGTGTAAAAATGTAACTGTCTGCTTTAGGGCTTTTTCCTATGCCCTCAAATCCCCTTGCACGGGTGCCGTCAATAGTTATATTTGTGCTATGTTTTATGCCTTTCTTTTTTCCTTTTTGTTTGAGTGTCGAAACAAAACTATTCTTTTTAAGCGTGGTTAAAAGGTTTTCTTCGCAAAAGTCTGTATAAATTTGGTATAAGTCACAACCGAATATTTTTTCAGAGGGTGCAACAACAATCCTGTCGCACTCTTCAAGAAAACAAAGTACAGAATCCTGCTGCTTTTTTAATTCCTCGCTTTTAGCCTGTGTGCGGTCGCTGACAAAGATTTTATAATTGTTCTTGATAAGTTCGTTTAAGCCGTTAATTATCCACAGCATAACGCCCTCGCCCTCTTCTTCGACAATTTCACGGTCAATAAATGGGTTGTCGGTTCTGTTTTCGGCTTTTGGCTTTGCCTGCAAGACAAGCTGACGGCGTGAGAAACCCTCTGAAAGGTCGTATAAAGATTGCAATGTAAAGTTACCGAAAATTAAAAAGCGGATATATGACTTGAATTGATTGTTTTGTACAAACTTCTTTTCCGCTGCTATCGTTGTTTTATTTGTAACAAGGTTCTTAAATGTTCGGGCATTAGTCAAAGCGTTTTCGCTTAAATCGTCATCAATGAAAAGCAATTTGTTTTCTACATTTGCAACGCCGAATTTACTTTGCAAAACGCTTATACTTTCGTTGTAGCAATTTTCTTCACCGAACAAAACATTTAAAATAGCACCCAGAACACTTTTACCCTCGCCGCCGTCACCGATTATAAGCAAGGCTTTTTGTATAATGGTGGTAGGTATAAGGCAATAGCCGCAATACTGTTGTATAGTCTTTCTGTCATCTTCATAGTAAACCGCTGAAAGATAATCAAAGAACTTTTTCGGTATCGGTGCATTAGGGTTATAATTAACTGCAAGGCGGTTTATACAGAATTCCTTTTTGTCGCTCCACACCGTGAAAAGTCCGTTTTTATCCTTTGAAAGTGTGCCGTTCTGAAAGTGGATTTTATCAAGTGTCGGCTTTGGCGGTTCGGTATAACAATACTGCTTGATACCCTTTAGCAGCTTTTCGGCTTTATCTCCTGCGTTTGTGCGAACATAGCTTTTAATCTCGGTGAATATTATGTTTTTAGCTTTGTCGTCGTTCATTTTGCCGTCAACAGAATACAAAGCACCGTTTATGCACTTCACGGCTTGTTGCTCTGCAAATGTGGTTATATAATCGTTTTCGTCAATTTTCAGCTTGCCGTCCTCACCTTGATACACCCATTTCGGAGCATATTTTATACTCTCGCTGAAATCCTGTATTGCTGTTTCTGCTTTGCGGTTAGGGCTATATGTTTCGTGACAATCCTGTATTGCTTTTTGAACGGTCATTTTTCCGTAGGTTGTGCCGCCTGTTTCCCTGTCCCACTTGTCACGCATTAAACCCGACTGCCTGAAAAGGCGGTCAATCGTTGAGCTGTCGCAGCCGCTCCAAAATGCAAGAATATTACAAAGTGCCAAATCTGCACGGCTTTCATCACCGTTATAATTGCTTGTGTCACCTCTCCAAAGTGAAGAGAATTCAACGCCGTTCTTTGAGCGTGTTGCCTTTTCTATAATTTCGTTGTCTGTCAGCGGCGTAAAAGACTGTGTGGGCGTTGTTGCCTTGAACGGCTTACTTTCGGGCTGCTCGTCCTCTTGCATATAGCCTCTGTATATGCAGTCGGCAGCGGCAGAGCGTTCATTCAATGAAGTGTAACCGCCGAACATTTCGCCCGTTACGGTAAAATAGCGGTCGGTCTGATACATTTCAAGGTGTTGTATGCTGTCAATAGGCTTTTTCTTGTCCCATTCCGTGTGGGCATTGCCGTCATTCTTATAGAAGATATGAACGCCTGTTCCGCTCGGTGAAACCTCGGTGTAACTGTTCATATTCTTGATAATGTCAAGTGCCTCTTTTGACCATTCGCCCGTTTCGGGGTTAAAACAATGGTCTATGTCAATTCCACAGTACGGAGCAGACAGAACAAAGCCTATACCGTTGCATTCCTTGCCCTGTACGGCTTTCATTTTAGCCTTTTTGCCGATTGCAGCCTTTGCCTGTTCAAATGTTCCCCAGCTTGTTTTATCGGTTGATTTCGCACCGTAAAGGCTGTTAGGGTTTATGGGGATTTTATCAACCCTTGCCACCCATTGCGGCAGTTCTTTCATTTCCTGCGGTATGTTGTCAAAGCTATTCAATATATCACCGCCTTAATATATCGGTCTGATGTTGTTTGACGGGGTGTATTCGGGTGCGGTTTCGGTTGTATTGCCGCTGCACGAAAGATAATTTATAAGCCCGTCAAGGTTGATAAGTCTTTTTCTGCCGCACATTACAACGGGGATTTTACCCGATAGTGCAAGGCAGCGTATGTAATATTTTGAAATGGCTGTGTTTTCGTCCATTGCTTTAATCTCGGCGAAACATTCGTCAAGCGTTCGCATTCTTGCAAGTTTCATAGAATAATTATCCTTTCATTTCGTATTTACACAGCCGTTTTATAATGTTATAATCTGAATAAGGCTGTGTATCGCTCATATAAAGGCACAAAAGCGGTTGAAATTAGTTCAAAATTTCTGCTTGTGTGCGGTTATGCAGCTTGTGCCGTTGGCTTTCGTGGTGGTTAGTCAACGGCTTTTTCTTTTGCAATTTCTTCAATTGCAGAGAATATACGCTGTTTCTCGCCCTGTGGTAATTCACGGCGTAATTTGCGGCTGAAACTGCTGTCAGCTATGCCGATTTTGTCGGCAATCTCCCACAGCATTACAGCGTTATTCTGTGCCGCCTCTCTAATGTCAAGATTTCTTTGCATAGTCTTTCTTCTCCTTTCGGTTAATGTTGTTGATGTTTTCAACGATTTTAATTATAACAGTACAGCAGAATAAAATCAAGTATATTTTAAAAAAATAAAAATAGTTGAATTTAGATTGTTGATGTTGTTGACAACATAAAAAATAAATGATATTATGTACTATACAATAACAACTTAAAGGGTGTTATAATATGAATATTGACATTTTTTCCCAAAGGTTAAGAGATACAAGAAGAAAAAAGAATATTACACAAGCACAGCTCGCAAGACAGTCAGGCGTCACCGCTGCCACAATTTCAGCATATGAGAATACAGACAGTAAAAAAGGCTGTAATCCGTCACTTGAAAACGCCGCAAAACTTGCGGAAGCGTTAAGCGTTTCCCTTGATTGGCTCTGTGGCTTTGCTACCGATAAAAAGTCAATAACAACTGTGGATTTTTTGAAAGTACTTGTAAACCTTAGCAAAACAACAAAAGTTGCAATTGACATTGTAGATATTTGCAACGAGTACGATAAGCGTTTAATTTCCGCAGCTGCAAATCTCTTTACTGACGAAGAGTACAACGAAAATCATTTAGTATGTGAGGCTAACAATGTTAAAGACACTTGGCTTTTGCCGCTTGCGAGTTTTAGAAACAACTATATTGTAGAATTCTTAGCCGAGTGGAAAAAAATGAAAAGCCTTTATGAAGACGGCACAATAGACGAAAGCCTATACGATTTGTGGCTTGAAAAATTGTTTGCTGACATTGAAAATAGAGAAAAAGCAGATAAATGATTGCATTTTTACAAGGCGGTGATTAAATGGCAAATATACGCAAGCGTAACAAAAGCTATGAAATAACCGTGTCTTGCGGTTACGGGATTGACGGGCGACAGATACGCCGCACAATGACTTATACACCCGAAAAGGGAATGACCGCAAAGCAGATTGAAAAGGAAGTGCAGCGGCAAGCGGTGTTGTTTGAAGAGCAATGCCGTGACGGTGCTGTCGGTACTGACGGAAGAATGAAACTTGCTGACTATGTACCCGTGTACTTCGAAAACGCAAAGCACAGACTTTCACCCGTTGTCTATGAAAAATACTGCCGTATGCTTGAAATCTGCATAGTGCCTATGCTCGGACACTTTAAGCTGAAAGATATTAAACCTATACACATTCAGAGGTTCGTAAACGCCCTTGAAGAACGCACAACCCACCTTGACGGCAAAGAGGGAAAGTTGACACCGTCCACAATTCGCAGATATTACACAATGGTTCAATCGGTGTTGCATAGTGCGTATAAACTCGGTTTAATCGGCACGAATCCAGCCGACAGCGACAGAATAACATTGCCGAAAATTGCAGAGCAAACAACGGAAATCTTCACACAGGAAGAAACAGCCGTGTTACTTGATAAGTTGGAAGATGAGCCGCTGCAGTTCAAATTACTGATACACCTTGCATTAAATACAGGGTGCAGGCGTGGCGAGCTTGTGGGCTTGAAATGGTCTGATATAAACTTTAACACGGGCGTTCTCACGGTCAGCAGGAGCAATTACAAGCTGACAGGCGAAAAGGAAATCAAAAGTAAACCCACAAAGACAGGCAAAAGCCGCACAATCATTTTGCCGCCGTATATGCTCAAAATGCTAAGACTTTACAGAACGGAGCAGATGAAAGCAAGGCTTTTAATCGGCGATAAGTGGCAGGGTGACGAATGGGTGTTTATACAGGCTGACGGAAAACCTATGTACCCCACAACTCCGACACTGCAATTTTCAAGATTTTTAAAGCGTGCAGGACTTGAACACCGTAAATTTCACGCACTCCGCCACACTTCGGCAACGCTCTTGCTGAGTAACGGAACGAATATCAAAAATGTTGCGTCAAGGCTCGGACACGCACAGCTTAAAACAACTAACCGCTATGTACACGCCGTTGAAGAGGCAGACCGACAGGCGGCGAATACGCTTGAAACAATTCTAAACACCAACCGCAAAGCAAATGCAGGATAAAAAGCATTGCTTTAAATGCCTTGTAAGCAAGCAAAGGCGTAAAATGTAAACTTATATCAAAACATAGTGAAAGCCCCGTACAGGTCAATTCTCGGCTTGTATGGGGCGTTTTTGCGTTGATTATTATATTGTTCAGTCAATAAACAGCAAATAGGGCGTGTTAAACTGCATTTAGGGCGTGTTAAAATTCGATCCGACAGCGGCATAGCAGAAATACAGGAATCCACAGGCAAAAGAAAAGCAAGCCCCATATTTCAGAGCTTGCCTTATTTAGTGCATATGTTTTTGGTGGGGCGACACTCCCACATCTCCTAACCTCTTGCGAGGGGCAACGGCTGCCCGTTCCGTCCTCAAAAGCATATGTTATACTGTGGAATTACTCGCCGTCACGCTGCATTGTTTCGCTTATGGCACGCTTTACAAAACCGTTTACGCTCTCGCCTTGTTTGTCAGCGTGTGCCTTGATTACTTCTTTTTGTCCTTTGTGTACACGCACCTTTATTTCTTCATATGTTTTAGCATTGTACTTTTCATTAGCTCTACGCCTTGCCTCTGTATATTTATTTACTGCCATTATTTCACCGCCTGACCGTTAAAAATCTATTGACTTCAAATTGTTGTTGTTGTATAATATAGGTGAAAAGGAACAGCACAGGCTGTTCCGCATTTAACCGTTTTATTTAAAAACCGTCTTGTGGTGCGAACACAGGGCGGTTATTTTTTTGCGTTATTTATGTAAGCCGTAGCAAATATAAGTATCAATACTATCATTGTCAAGTATTCCACGCAATCACCCCCTTTTAGAGGTGTCAGAACAACCGCCGCCGTTCCTTTACAAGTATTATTATAGCATACTGCATATACTGTGTCCAGTGTAATTATTCACAAAATACACTGGGCATATTTGTTTATTATGCCTATTGAAATTGTACTGTGCACAGTGTATAATATGGTCACAGGATAAGGAAAGGGGAAAGCGAAATGTTAAACCGTTCAATCATCTGCAAGGTAGCGAACAAGCTCCGCAAGGGTGGCTATACACTTTCACAGGCGTTTAGAATGGCGTGGAAACTTGCAAAGGGCAAGGCAAGCGTAAAGGTTGCAGGCGTTACCAAAGAACGCAGACAAGAGGCAATAGAACATTTGAGCAGATACAACCCCGAAACGGTCAGCTTTATTCTGAACAGGGAAAGCGATAATCAGTACGACCGCAACGCAATTGCAGTATATGCAAGTGTGGGCAGCGGCAAGGCGTACAAAATGGGCTATATTTCCGCTGCTGTGGCGTGTTTATTAAGCAGCATAATTGATAACATTACAACCGTAAATGCACGCTTACAGGCTATTACAGGCGGTTTCTACGCCGATATGGTGCAGGGCTTGAGATTATCACTTTCAATCTAACCCACACGGGTGCAGGTGATACAGTTTTACGCAAATAATCCGCAGACTGGTACTAATGCGGAACAAATCAGCCGTTGTATAGTTGGCGATATACAGCGGCAATACACGAAAGGGTGTTTACTTAAATGTCAGCCGTAAAAAACACAATGGAAGTTATCAACGGGGCAAATCAGAGCATAAACAATTATTACGATATGTCGCTTGATAACTTAAATGATATTTACCATAACAGCGATAACGCCTTTGAAATGATATGCAATGCTTTCAAATTCGGCTATGTGCAGGGTGCAAAGGCGACAAAAGCGTACATAAAGAAACAGCGAAAGGGAACATAGACAATGGAAACAATGGAAGAAATGGACTTGCTTATTAAGTCGGAGCTTGAAAAGTGCGGAATTCCGACAGATAACCTTGACGGAGCAGTAAACACACTTGCGGACTTCTGCGAGGCTCATAACGATATGAGAAACGCAAATCACAGCGTATTTTATGTGGTGCTTTTAGCGGTGGCATACAAGGCAGGGCGTGAAAGCGCAACAGTTCCACACGGCAAAATGTAAGAGAATGTGAGAGAAAAAGCAAAGGCAGCGGAATAACAACCGTTGCCCTTTTTTTCTGCCTTAATATCCTTATATCTCGCCAAATACCGCCATATGTCCGCAAATAACAGGGAGGGGGCTATATATGGGCTGCGTAATATTTCAATGCTACCCCTACGGTCTTGCGAATACAAACGCTGAAAATTTTAACGGGGGGCGTACCTCTTCACGGGTTCGTCACGGCTTTAATTGTCAACAGCTTTGATATATGAGTATTGCACCGTTACTTCACGAATACAATTGATAAAGTCACATTGCTTTTGCGAATTGCTCCAACATTTACCAACATTCTTAGTTGCAAATAGTTGCAATATGCTTTGCCGCTGCCCGTATCGTTTTGAAGAATAGCCCATTCAACACCATTGCAGGCGAAAACTTGGCAAAACCCAACAAGCAAACACATACACAGCCGCAATACTCCCACACAGGCAAGTACACTTTGCCCCGTTCCGTACTCTCATAGCTTTGAAATGCCATTTATTACCATAAAATTAACGGCAGTTGTTTCATAACCTTTAGCCGATTTCAGCCCGTTTTCACCTCAATAAACAGCAAATAAACGGCAAAACGCCTTATATTTCACTTACAGAAATAAAATAAACCGCCTTGAAACTGCCGAAAACGGCTTGCCAATGCGGTTTATCTTATGGAGCTGATAACGGGATTCGAACCCGTGACCTCGTCCTTACCAAGGACGCACTCTGCCTACTGAGCTATATCAGCATATTTAATTGTAAGGTTGCAACCTTTATAATGTTAATCTATAAAGTTAATCTCGCAAAGTTTCGGACATTAACAGCCAAATCATTGCTATAAAAAGCAGTAAAAATCCAACAATAACAAAACCAAAATTAATTTTACTTTTTTACACGGTTGCAAAACCACGGTGATTATATCACAAAAACATCGTGATGTAAAGTGTCCACGGAATATAATAACACATTTGCACGGTGATTTCAAATGTTTTTTTAAACTTTTTTGTAAAAAATACGAAAAGATTTGAAAAACACTTGATTATAAGCCGTTTTGGTGCTATAATTTTCTTGTAAATAATGAAAGCTAAAGGAGTGGGCAACAAACCCGCTCCTTATTTATTAGTTTTCACTTTGTTCCTCGGTGCGGTTTATCTGTCTGCAATATTTCGCACAGAGTATTTTTGCAGACAGGAAGGCAGTGAATTTATGGCAAAAAGCAAAGGCGGTGTAACCGTATCAAAAGTATGGGAGCTTTGTCAGCCGATTGTTGAAGGCTTCGGACTTTCACTTTGGGATGTGCGTTATGTCAAGGAAGGTGCAGACCGTTTCCTGCGTGTTTACATTGACAAGCCCGAAGGCATTGACATTAACGATTGCGAAAATGTTTCCCGTGCAATCAACGATCCTCTTGATGAGCTTGATCCGATTGAGGAGGCGTACTGTCTTGAGGTCTGCTCTCCCGGAATTGAGCGTGAGCTTATCCGTGACGAACATTTCATGCAGTTCATCGGTGCGGATATTATGGTTAAGATGCTCCGCCCCATTGACGGCATAGGCAGAGAATTTAAAGGGGTTTTAAAGGATTATTCCGACGGTAAGGTCACAATTGAGGATCACAGCGGTGAGAATGAAATCACAATCAGCAAAAAGGACGCCGCATGGATTAAGCTTGACGATTTTGATTAAAAATTGCAGTTTGAACACTACGGATACACATAACAGCATAACAATTTGTATATAACCGAAAAATAAGAAAAGGATGATTTGGAAAATGACTAACAAAGATTTATTTGAGGCATTGAGAACATTTGAAAAGGAAAAGGGCATTCCTATGGACTATATGCTTCAAAACATTGAAAAGGCAATTTCCGTTGCCTGCAAGAACTACTACGGCGGTAATGAAAATGTTGTATTCAAGGTTGATCCGGAAAAGAACAGCTTTGATGCAAAACTTGTCAAAACAGTAGTTGACGAGGTTTTTGATCCTAACTTTGAGGTTACTGTTGAGGAGGCTCAGCAGATTAACAAGAGAAAGAAATTTATTGTCGGCGATGAGATTGAAGTTCCGATTGATCCCAAGCACCTCGGTTGGACATCTGTTTCTTCTGCAAGAAATGTTATCCGTCAGGGCATTCGTCAGGGAGAAAAAGGTCAGACTCTTATCGAGTTTCAGAGCAAGCTCGGTGAAATTGTTACTGCAACAGTTGAAAGAATCGATCCTAAGTCGGGCGTTGCAACAATCAAAATCGGCAAGAGCGAAGCTACTCTGCCAAAGAGCGAACAGCTCGGTCATGACGACCTTAAAGAAGGCGACCACATTAAGGTTTACATTGCAGATGTCAAAGACAACGAAAGAGGTCCTCACGCAATCATTTCAAGAACACACCCCGGTCTTGTAAAGCGTTTGTTTGAACAGGAAGTTCCTGAAATCTATGACGGCGTTGTTGAAATAAAGTCAATCTCCCGTGAGGCAGGCAGTCGTACAAAAATGGCTGTTTACAGCTCAAATCCCGATGTTGACGCAATCGGTTCATGTATCGGCAACAAGGGCGCTCGTGTAAACAAGATTGTTGAAGAACTCGGCGGTGAAAAAATCGACATCGTACTTTACAGCGATGATCCCGAAAAGTACATTTCGGCGGCTCTCTCTCCTGCAAGCGTTTGCAAGGTTGAAATTACAGATGAAGAAACAAAGAGCTGCCGTGCAACCGTTCCCGACGGTCAGCTTTCACTTGCTATCGGCAACAAAGGACAGAATGCCCGTCTTGCCGCAAGACTTACAGGCTGGAGAATTGACATCCGTCCCGAAAGCGGTTTCTACGGCGAAGATGAGGACGATGAACCAAAGGCAGAAGAAAAGTCCGAAGATGTTCTCGACCTTGACGAAAGCACAGAAGGCGAAACAGTTGTTTCGGATGAAACAGAGGAATAATCAGATTAAACAGAGAGGGATTTTATGAAGCAAAGAAAAATGCCGTTGCGTAAATGTACGGGTTGCGGAGAGATGAAAGAAAAGCGTGAGCTTATCCGTGTTGTCAAAGCACCCGACACCAAAGATGAAAACGGTGAAATCATTGCAAAAGGCGAAATTTCGCTTGACCTCACAGGTCGCAAGGCAGGCAGAGGCGCATATGTGTGCAGAAATCTTGCCTGCTTTGAAAAGGCTCGCAAGGCACGCCGCTTTGAACGCTCGTTAAGCTGTAAAATCCCTGACGAAGTATATGAGCAGATGCAAAGTGAACTTGCCGCAGCAGACAGCGAGTAGGCGAAAGGATTTTTTATGAACGACAGGATTTTGTCGCTGCTTGGCATTTGCAAGAGGGCAGGCAAGCTGATTACAGGTGCCGACACGACGATTGACTCAATACAAAAAAGCAAGGCAAAGCTTGTTATTTTTGCAAATGATTTTTCAAAGAGCAGTAAGAAAAGCGTGCAGACAGCCGCTGATGAATGCAATGTGAAAACATTGACAATGAACCGAAGCAAAGAGGAAATCGGATTTGCTCTCGGAAAAATCTGCGGAGTTATGACAACCGAAGACAAAGGCTTTGCAGATAAGCTTGAACAGCTTATTGAAAACGAATCGGGAGGAGAATTGTATGATAAAATATAAGGTAAAGGATGCAGCAACAGATCTCGGAGTTTCAAACAAGGAAATTATTGAGATTCTTGAAAAACATTGCGGTGTTACAAAGAAAACAATGACAACACTCGAGGAAAGCGAACTCGATGTGATTTTTGATGTAATCACAAAGAAGAACAAGGTTGAAAACTTTGACGAATACTTTGCGGCACGCAACAACAAGCTTGACAACGAAAGCAAGCCACATCAGGAAGATAAGCCCGCAAAGCAGAATGCAAAGGCTGACAATCAGAAGAAAAAGACCGATAAAAACGACAAAAAGCCTAACAACAAGGATGCAAAGCCTGCATCAAAACAGGAAAAGGTTGAAGTTACTCAGGAAAAGAGCGTTGAGGAGTCTGCTCCCCGCAAGCGCAGAGTAATTGACACCCGTGCAACAAATGTTGATGTTGAGCGTTACAACCAGAAGTATGATGACCTTGCAAGCGACAGCTCAAAGGGCAGAAGCACGGACAACATTGTTAAAAAGCAGAAATTCACAAACCGTACCCAGCGTCAAAAGGGCAGACGACAGAAGCGTGAAACAGAGCAGGAGCGTCTGAACCGTATTGCTCTTGAGCGTAAGCAGAAACCGATTACAGTTCAGATTCCTGACGAAATCGTAGTTTCGGAGCTTGCTCTCAGACTCAAGGCTACCGTTGCCGAGGTTGTTAAAAAGGCATTCCTTATGGGTACAATGGTAACAGCAACAGATACAATCGACTTTGACACAGCGTCACTTATCGCCATGGAATTTCATGCAAAGGTTGAAAAGGAAGTTGTTGTTACAATCGAAGAACAGATTATTGATGACAGTGAGGACGATGAGGCAAATCTCGTTGAGAGAGCTCCGGTTGTTGTTGTTATGGGTCATGTTGACCACGGTAAAACTTCGATTCTCGACGCTATCCGTCACGCAAATGTAACAGCAGGCGAGGCTGGCGGTATCACTCAGCATATCGGTGCTTACAGAGTTATGGTAAACGGCAAGCCTGTTACATTCCTCGACACACCCGGACATGAGGCATTCACAACAATGCGTGCAAGAGGTGCTCAGGTTACCGATATTGCAATCCTCGTTGTAGCCGCCGATGACGGTATCATGCCGCAGACAGTTGAGGCTATCCACCATGCAAAAGCCGCAGGCGTATCTGTTATTGTTGCCATCAACAAAATGGATAAGGTCGGCGCAAATCCCGAAAATGTTAAACAGCAGCTCACAGAGTATGAACTTATTCCGGAGGAGTGGGGCGGCGATACACCGTGTATTCCTGTTTCCGCAAAGACAAAGGAAGGTCTTGACGATCTTCTTGAAATGGTTACTCTTGTTGCAGAGATGAAAGAACTCAAGGCTAACCCCGACAGAGCCGCAAAGGGTACTGTTATCGAGGCAAGACTTGACAAGGGCAGAGGTCCTATCGCAACCGTACTCGTTCAGAACGGTACACTTCACAAGGGTGATACAATCATCGCAGGCACTTGCGTCGGTCGTGTAAGAGTTATGACAAACGATAAGGGCGAAAGAGTTACCGAGGCAGGTCCTTCTGTTCCTGTTGAAATCACAGGTCTTGACGAAGTTCCGGTTGGCGGCGACATCTTTGACGCAGTTTCCGACGAGCGTCTTGCAAGAACTCTTGTTGACCAGAGAAAGGCCGCTAAGAAGGAAGAAATCTTCAACGCACAGACTAAGGTTACTCTTGACAATCTCTTTGACCAGATGAAACTCGGTGAAATCAAGGAACTTCAGATTATCGTTAAAGCCGATGTACAGGGTTCTGCCGAGGCTGTTAAGCAGTCACTTGAAAAGCTTTCAAATGACGAGGTAAGAGTAAATGTAATTCACAGCGCAGTAGGTGCAATCAACGAGTCCGATGTAATGCTTGCAGAGGCATCTAACGCAATTATCGTAGGATTCAATGTTCGTCCCGATGCAGTTGCCGCAGAAAATGCAGAGCGTTCGGGCGTTGATATGCGTCTTTACAGCATTATCTACGATTGTATCAACGAAATCGAATCTGCTATGAAGGGTATGCTTGCTCCTAAGACAAGAGAAGTTGTTCTCGGTATGGCTGAGTGCCGTAATGTTATCAAGATTAAGTCAGTCGGCACAATCGCAGGTTCATATGTTAAGAGCGGTAAGATTCAGCGTGGTGCAAGCGTAAGAGTTATCCGTGACGGTATCGTTATTGCAGATGACGCAATTGCATCTCTCCAGAGATTCAAGGACGCTGTCAAAGAAGTTAGCGAAGGCTACGAATGCGGTATCGGTCTTGAAAGATTCAACGACCTCAAAGAAGGCGATATGTTCGAGGTTTATACAATCGAAGAATACAGAGATTAAAGTTTGTATGTTAAACCAAATTTTATAAACGGCACAAATTCACCGTTATTTTGTATGGGGCGGTCATTGGGCGCCCGCAGGTAACGGCAGAAATTTTCAGTTTAAATAAATACTGTATAGTTCAAGTCAGTAGCTGTAAAATAACAAAATATTTCATCAAAACGGGCGGCCGATGACCGCCCCTACGGAAATAAGATAAAAGGATGTGATAGCATGGGAAGCCATAGAATTGAAAGAACAACAGAGGACATCAAAAGAGAGCTTACTGCTATTTTCAGAGAATTAAAAGACCCACGGGTTCAGCAGGCGTTTATCTCTATCGTAAGAGTTGAGGTTACAAACGACCTTTCATACTGCACGGTACAGATCAGCGCAATTGAAGGTCTTGACAGAGCCAAAGAGGCTGTCAAGGGCTTAAAGTCTGCATCGGGCTTTATCAGACGAGAGCTTGGACACAGACTTCATCTTCGCCATGTTCCCGAACTCATTTTCCACGCAACAGACAGCATAGAATACAGCGCAAACATCAGCCGTATTCTCAACAGCCTTGACATTAAGGAAGACGAGGAAGAAAATGATGAATCTGTATGAGGTTGCCCGTTTTCTTGAGGCACACGATAATTATGATATTCTGACTCACGCTTATCCTGACGGTGACACCCTCGGCAGCGGATTTGCACTCTGCCTTGCGCTCCGCCAAATCGGCAAAAAAGCAAGAGTTATCACAACAGGTGTTCCGTCAAAATTTACCTATCTTCAGAAAAACATAGAGGAAGAAGATTTTACAACCGAAACGGTTGTCAGCGTTGATGTTGCGGCTGACAGCCTTCTCGGTTCAAATATGGGCAAATATATCGGCAAGGTTGATTTGTGCATTGACCACCACGGTTCAAACACATTTACCGCTAAGGAAAAGTTTGTTGACAAATATGCGGCGGCAAACTGCGAAATTCTCTACAAGCTGTTCCTCAGAATGCACATCAACTTTACAAAGGACATTGCAGACTGCCTCTACACAGGCATTTCAACCGACACAGGCTGTTTCAGATACACAAACACAACCGCCGAAACCATGCGTGTTGCCGCAAGTCTTATGGACTTTGGCTGTAACACCGCATACATAAACAAGGCGATGTTTGAAACAAAGTCGAAAAACAAAATTCAGCTTGAAAGAGCCGTTTATGAGTCAATGACCTATTGTGCAGACGGCAGGTGTGCAATAATTTACACAACGCTTGATATGCTCAAAAAGCTCAACACGGGTGATGACGAAATGGAGGGACTTGCCTCTATTCCCCGTCAGATTGAGGGTGTTCTCATCGGAATTACAATGCGTGAAAAAGAGGGCGGATTCTTCAAGATTTCCGTTCGTACAAACAATAATATCAATGCCTCGGATTTCTGTTCGCAGTTCGGAGGCGGCGGTCATCCTGCGGCGGCAGGCTGCTCAATCGAGGGCGACCTTGAAACCGTAAAGACAACGCTTGAAAAAGCTGCGGAGAAGTTTTTATCATGAGCAATCTTAACGGTGTTCTGCTGATTGACAAGCCGAAGGAATTCACCTCGTTTGATGTTATTGCCGTTGTTCGCAGACTGACAGGACAGAAAAAGCTCGGTCACACGGGAACACTTGATCCGAACGCAACGGGCGTTCTGCCTGTTTTGCTCGGAACTGCAACCAAAACACAGGATTTGATTCTCAATCACGACAAGTCATACACGGCAGAATTTCAGCTTGGCAAAACCACCGACACCCTCGACATCTGGGGTACGGTGACGGGAGAATGCGAATCTTCGGTTACAGAGGAACAGCTTCGCAGAGTAATTCCCAATTTCACGGGCGAAATTGAGCAGATTCCGCCGATGTACTCTGCCGTACAAAAGAACGGTCAAAGGCTTTATGACCTTGCAAGACAGGGAATCGAGGTTGAGCGTGAGAGCCGAAAGGTTACTGTCTATTCTCTTTCGCTTACGAATTTTGACGAAAAAGCACAGACAGGCACGCTTAAAATTTCCTGTTCAAAGGGTACTTATATACGCACGATAATTGATGACATAGGCAGGGTTCTCGGTGTCGGTGCGGTTATGACGGCACTTTGCAGAACCTCGGCTTGCGGATTTTCGCTTGACGAGTGCATAACGCTTGACGAGCTGAAAAGCATTTGCGAAAACGGAAATGTTGAAGAAAAACTGCGTTCCGTTGAGAGCCTGTTTATGAGTTTGGGCTATCTTGCCGTATCGTCTGCACAGGCAAAACGATTTGCAAACGGCGGTGCGTTGAGTGCCGACAGAACATATCTTGCCAAGTCGGGGTACGAGAACGGTCAGCTTTTCAGAATGAAAACCCATGATGGTGATTTTTTAGGCATAGGCATTGCCGACAAGCCGAATAATCTCATCAAAATATATTTTCAAAACTGCAGGTAGCGTGTCGCTACGCCCAATTCGTGAAGACAGTTTACGATAGTTCAATCATTATCGCCCGAGCGTTACTTTTAAATTGAAAGTTGAAAATTGAAAATGGAAAATTACGGTCGGCGGTGTGCCACCGCACTCAATTCGAGAAGATAGTCAGATAAAGAAATTGCATTGATGCCCGATACAGCATTGATGCATTTTTTGTTTATATGAAAGTTATTGCACTACTTTCATCATATCAAAACATATGTGTATAAACATAACATTCCATCAAAGCGGGCGTCAGATGAACGCCCCTACAGATGAACAGAAAAATTGATAGTTAATCATTTCGTGTTTGCATACGATACGATTGGCGAACACGGTTCGCCGCTACATTATTTTGTGCAATAAAACAATTTGTTTGCAGGATTCACTTTACAGTCATTTTGCGTCACTATAATATGGGTGTAAAATGAATTTGGAGGTATATTTTATGGAAATTCTGAAAGTTGAAAATCTTACAAAAACCTACGGAAGCGGTGAAAACCTTGTCCATGCGGTTGACGATGTTTCGTTCTCGGTTGAAAAGGGCGAATTTGTTGCCATTGTCGGTGCAAGCGGCAGCGGCAAGTCAACTCTTCTTCATCTTATCGGCGGTGTTGACCGTCCCACAAGCGGAAAAATTTTTGTTGACGGCAACGATATAAGCAAAATGAATGATGACAAGCTTGCCGTATTCCGCCGCAGACAGGTGGGGATTGTCTATCAGTTCTACAATCTTATCCCGATTCTGACTGTTGAAGAAAACATCACGCTCCCCTGTGACCTTGACGGCAGAGGTGTTGACAGAGAAAGACTTGAGATGATTCTTGATTCGTTCGGACTGCGTGCAAGAAGAAAACACCTTCCAAACCAGCTTTCGGGCGGTCAGCAACAGAGAACATCTATTGCCAGAGCGCTCATTAACAATCCGTCTCTTGTGCTTGCCGATGAACCGACAGGCAACCTTGATTCAAAGTCAAGCGAAGAGGTTATGAGTATGCTCAAAATGTGCAATCAGAGTTACGGACAGACTGTTATAATGATTACGCACAACCTTGACATTGCAAAACAGGCAGACAGAATCATAACAATCAGCGACGGCAAAATTGTTGAGGAGGTTTGATTTTATGAAACTTCTCAACAAGCTTACGCTTAAAAATCTGCGGCTTAACAAGGTGCGTACAATTGTTACAATCGTGGGAATTATGCTCTCGGCGGCACTCATCACGGTAGTTTCGGGAATGGCACTCAGCGGACGACAGACTATGATTGACGCACAGGCGGCATGGTCGGGCAATTATGATGTTGCACTTGATATTATAGACAATTCAGTAATTGAAACGGCTCGCAATAACCGCAATGTTGAAAATGCCTTTTATAAGGAAAGGCTCGGATATGCAAGGACAAAAAATGCTGACGGTGAAACCTGCGATTACAGTGTTCTTGCCATGAGCGAAAATACCTACGACAACTGTTTTAAGATAGACCTTATAAAGGGCAAGTTCCCCACAAATTCGGGTGAGGCTGTTGTTACAAAATCGTTTAAAACACAGGACGGAAAAGATGTGAAAATCGGCGACAAAATCACACTTGATGTCGGTGTGCTTACCGACAAGGACAGCAATGTCCTTGATGAGGAAGGCATTCATAATTTGTTGCAAAAAGATTTTAATAAGTGCAGCATTATTGACACGGTAAAAAGAACCTATACCGTAACGGGTATTATTGAAAGACCGAAAACGAGCGAACTCTATGATCCGTCAAATCTTTCTATGATATATACCGTGTCTGATGAAAAAGCACCTATCGAGGCAATCAGGACAAAGCATATGAATAAGCTGTATATCGCCTATACGCCTCAGAGCGAAGGCGATTATCTTCAAAATACAGCGGATATTTTAGGCTTTAAAGCTGATGATATGAGTAATGTAATCAGCGATGAAATTTCACCCGAAGATCAGCAGACCTCTGGAATAAATGCATACGAATTCAATTCCGTACTTCTCAGTATGAAAGGCTACGGTTCAAGTGACGCAACAAATACTGTGATTTTCAGCCTTGCCGTTATTATCATTATTATAGTAATGCTTGCGAGCGTGTTTGTAATCCGCAACAGCTTTGCAATTTCAATTACAGAGAAAACGAGTATGTACGGTATGCTTGCGTCGGTCGGTGCAACCAAAAGGCAAATCCGCAGGAATGTGCTTTTTGAGGGATTCATTCTCGGCTTAATCGGTATTCCTCTCGGCATACTTCTCGGACTCGGTGTAAACGCAATTCTTATTGCAATACTCAACAGCGTTCTCGGTGATATGCTGAACGGTGCAACATTTGTATTTGTAACTCCGACAATTCCGATTATTTGTGCAATTGTGCTTTCGGCTGTTACTATATTCTGCTCATCATTCTTTATTGCACTGCGTGCGTCAAGAATCCCGCCCCTTGTTGCAATCAGAGGCAACAAGGATATCAAGGTAAAGAATAACAAACCGTACCGCACATCCAAGCTTACGAAAAAGCTTTTCGGTGTAGGTGGTGAAATCGCCTCAAAAAGCCTTAAACGCAGTAGGAAAAAGTATCGCACAACGGTTATCTCAATTGTAGTCAGCGTTGCAATGTTCATTGCAGTTTCGGCATTTATGGACTACGGAATGACATATACAGAGCATTACTACGGCAAAACAGACTACAGCTATATGGTTTCCGGAATTGATACAAAGCAGGCTCAGACGATTGAAAAAATGCCCGAAATTGAAAATTATCTGACATTCGGTATGCAGTACGGTTGTGTTTCTGCGGATGTGCCTGTTAACGAATGCGGAGAAAATTTCCTTTATGACAATGCTGACGGTACAAAGTCATTCAGCGTGGAATTTCTTGAGTTTGAACACGATACCTTTGTTCAGATTTGCAGGGAATTAAAACTTGATTACAACAAGGTTAAGGGCGGTGTACTTGCGTATTCAAAGGTGACGCCCGATTACGACGAGGACAGCCGGAGTTATGATGAGCCTGTACCGCTGTACGGCAAAGACGCCCCAACAAAGTTTATCGTTTACGGAAATGACGAAGAAGGAAACGCGCTGAAAACAGGCGAGTTAAAGGTTTCATCAGTGTTTGATGAAATTCCAAAGTCGGCTGATTCTGTAATCGGCGAAGGAACAATTTTAGGTCAGGGATTGATAATCGGTGAACAGGGTGTAATTTCATCTCAGGTCGGCAAAAACGGATGTGCCGTTACTCTCTATGCCAATACATCAGATCACACTTCGCTTACAAACCGTATTGAGTCTATGGAAGGTGCAGACGACAGCATTTACATTGTTGACTATGAAGAAAACGTAAGACAGTTCAATGCCGTTATGCTGATTGTCGGAATATTTGTTTACGGTTTCATCGGTGTTATCTCGCTCATCGGACTTACAAACATCTTCAACACAATCTCAACCAATATGCAGTTGAGGAGCAAGGAATTTGCATCGCTTAAATCTATCGGTATGACAAAGAAAGAATTTAACCGTATGATTCGCCTTGAAAGCCTTATGTACGGCATAAAATCTTTGATTATCGGTATTCCTCTCGGCGTTCTCGGTGTATTTGCAATCTTCTCGGCATTTTCAAGAGGCAATGTTCCAATGAGCTTTGTATTCCCGTGGAAAGCTATATTGATTAGTATTGCGGCTGTAATTATTGTAGTATGGCTGATTATGAAGTACTCAATCTCAAAGGTTAATAAGCAAAATATTATTGAAACAATCAGAAATGACAATATCTGAGCGTCATATTCAGCCAACAGACTCTATTTTGTTGAAATTTGTTGACAATAGTTTTACACTCTGTTATAATGTAGTTGTAACAACAGATACCACAATATTTTGTATGTTTTCATTGCTGACGGGCGGATTATTGATTTAATCCGCCCGAATTTCATTTTTGGAGGACTTGTTGTGAAAATTCTTCTTATTGAGGACAACCGTGCAATTTCAAAAGGACTTGTTTACACTCTTGAACAAAACGGCTTTGAGGTTGCGTTATGCGAAAATGCCGAATCAACCCTTAACTCTCTCGGCGGTGACTTTGACCTTTTTATTGTTGATGTGTCGCTTCCCGACGGCAACGGTTTTGAACTTTGTAACGAGATAAAAAGAGTGTGCGAAACCCCCGTGATTTTTCTCACAGCACTTGACGATGAGGACAGCATTGTAAAAGGCTTTGACCTCGGAGCGGAGGACTACATAACAAAACCGTTCTCAAGCCGTGAGCTTCTTGCAAGAATTAAACGAATTACCAAAAAGCTCGACAAAACTATGGCTATGAATTTTGGTGACATCAGCATTGACTTTGACAAAAAACAGGTTTGCAAAAACGGCAATCCCGTTGTGCTTACGGCGCTTGAGTACCGCCTGTTTGCAATGCTTGCCAAAAACAGCGGTAAGGTGCTGACCCGTGAACAGATTCTTGAACGCATATGGGATTTGTCGGGGAATTATGTTGAGGACAACACGCTGACCGTGTACATAAAAAGACTTCGCAAAAAACTTGATACAAATATGATTAAAACCGTAAAGGGCCTTGGTTACAGGCTGGAGGTATAATGAAAAGCACATCAAAATTTCTTGCGGTAATGCTTGCGATAACGGGACTTTTCTGTTGTGCCGTTGCAGTAGGCATCGGTGCAGGCTTTAACGCTGTTCGTGAAAGCACCGACAAAAAGATAATTGCCGTTGCGGAAAAGGTTAGGGAACAATATCCCGACATTTCTGAAAAGGAGCTTGCTCAAATTTTGAACAGCGATACTGCCGGCATAAAAGGCGACTTTGCAAAGTACGGAATAAAATCCGACAGTGGCTGGGTTGACATTCAGAGCGGAAGTTATGCAACAATTACAATTGTGATTGCAACCGCAGGTGTTTGTGTGTTCGGAATTTTGCTCTGCGTTGTGTTCATAAGATACTGTAAAAAGCAGAAGCGACAGCGACTTGAAATTGTAAAATGTCTTGAAAAAATAAACAACCGAGAGTACGACCTCGACCTTGACGGCTCAACCGACGACGATATGTCGCTGTTAAAGCAGGAGATTCAAAAAACAACTGTAATGCTTCGTGAGTATGCCGACAATTCAATGCGAGAGAAAGAAATCCTCAAAAATTCGCTTGCCGACATTTCACATCAGCTTAAAACACCGCTGACTTCAATTTTGATTACAACCGAAAATATCCTTGATGACGATGATATGCCCGTTGAAATCAGGCGGGATTTTGTTATGGATATAGCGCATAATGCCCATTCGATAAATTTCCTTGTAAAAAGTCTGCTTACGCTCTCAATGCTTGATTCGGGAACTGTTGAATTGAAGTTCAAAAAAGAGTCGGTGAACAAAATTATTGACGAGTGCATTTCACGCACAGAGGTTCTTGCCGATATCCGTGATGTGAGAATTGAAAAAACCGTCAAAAATGATTTTACGCTTAATTGCGATTTTCGCTGGATTTGCGAAGCGGTTTCAAACATTGTAAAAAACTGTATTGAGCATACCGACGGCGGTTATGTCAGAATTTCTGCCGAAAGGAACAGTATGTATTCGGAAATCACCATAAGCGACAACGGATGCGGAATCAGCCCGAAGGATTTGCCCCACATTTTTGAGAGGTTCTATAAAGCACGAAATTCATCCCCGTCAAGCGTCGGCATAGGTCTGTCGCTTGCAAAATCAATCGTTGAAAAAACAGGCGGATATATTACCGCAGATTCCAAACTCGGCGTCGGCTCAACCTTTAAACTCAGATTTTTGAATGTAAGACTCAGATAAGATAAAAATTAAAAAGCGAAAATTGCGGTCGGGAATAAAGTTTTGTTAAGTACAAATCTTATTATTCCCGACCGTATTTATATAATTTTCGGCAGGGGGGCAATTGAAACTGTCTTTATAAATAAAAACAGAAGAGCGACAAGGGTAATTTTGCATAAAATTCCAGTGTAAAGATTGTGTAACTTGCTATTTTTACAAAATAAAAGGATTATGTGTAGTTTTTGTGAGAGTTTTGTGATAAAATCAAATTGTCTTGGGATGTTTGACCCTACGTTTTAAAAGCTTTGAAAGGAGTAATCAAACAATGAAAAAAAGAAGTATGAAGAGAGCGCTCAGTGCCGTATTGACACTTTGTATGGCTCTCCCCGGTGCTTCCGTAGCATTTGGTTCGGCAAGTGCTGCAACAGTTTCCGATGACAGCAGCACATCTGCATCATCAACTGCCGCAGGTTCACTTGTTGAAGATGACGGCTTTACATGGGATAATGCCAATGTGTATTTCCTGCTTACCGACCGTTTTAAGAACGGAAACACCGCAAATGACCATTCATACGGCAGAACACTTGACAAGGACGGCAAACCGCTTGACGGCTGGGATACAAACCCCGGTACATTCCACGGCGGCGACTTTGCAGGTGTTACTCAGTCAATTGAAGAGGGTTATTTTGATAACCTCGGTGTAAACGCAATTTGGATCTCAGCTCCGTATGAGCAGACTCACGGCTATTGTGATTCAGGTAAGGGCTTTGCTCACTACTCATATCACGGCTACTATGTTCTTGACTATACCGAAACCGATGCAAACTTCGGTACAAAAGAGGAGTTCAAAACTCTCGTTGACACAGCGCATGAGCACGGTATCAGAGTTATCATGGATATCGTAATGAACCACACAGGCTACAACACCGTTGCAGATATGGAGCAGTTCGGCTTCGGTACTCTCCTTGACGGTGCGTTAGACTTCAAATACAAGCTCACAGATGTAGGTGAAGTAAACGACCACATTGACTATAAAACATCAGAAGAAGACTGGGGCAAATGGTGGAGCAATGACTGGATCCGCAGCGGTCTTCCCGGATATACAGAGGGTGCCGGCGGTGATCTTACAATGTCACTCAGCGGACTTCCCGACTTCAGAACAGAGCAGACAAAGGATGTTACAATTCCTCCGATCCTCAAAACAAAGTGGACTCAGGAAGGTACATATGCTCAGAAGCTCGCAAAATACGGTGACAAAAACACAGTAACAGGCTACCTTTCAACCTGGCTTTCAGAGTGGGTTAAGGAGTACGGTGTTGACGGTTTCCGTTGCGATACTGCAAAGCATGTTGATAAGGCTTCTTGGAACCAGCTCAAGCAGGCTTGTGTTTCTGCTCTCAGAGAGTGGAGATCCAACAACAAGGGCAAAGCAGGTGCTGACTGGAAAGAAGATTTCTGGATGACAGGCGAGCATTGGGATCACGGTGTAGGCTACGACACATACTATTCCGAGGGCGGCTTCGACTCAATGATTAACTTCGCAGTTACAGGCGGCGGTGCTCTTGCAAGCGGTAGTGTTGCAAACACATATCAGGGCTATGCAGACAAGATCAACACAAAGGAAGGCTTTAACGTTCTTTCATTTATGTCATCACACGATGAAACACTTACCCGTGGCGATGAGAACACAATGCTTTACAATGCGGCTGCATTCCTCCTTCTCCCGGGCGGAGTTCAGATTTTCTACGGTGACGAAACCAACCGTCCTCTCTATCCCGGCGTTGCATTTGACGGTTACGGCGGATCGGGTCACGCACTCAGAAGTGATATGAACTGGAACGACATGGACAAAACTCTTCTTGCTCAGTGGCAGAAGGTTGGTCAGTTCCGTAACAAGCACGTATCTATCGGTGCCGGCGCAAATGTTAAGCTCTCAGCTACAAGCGGTGTTGCTTTCGGCCGTACATACGATAAGAACGGCGTAACAGATCAGGCAGCTGCAGTAATCGGCTGTAACAAAAATTCAAGCGTAACTGTTGATGTTTCAACTCTTTGGGAAGACGGCAGCTATGTAATCAATACTTATGACAACTCATCTTCAGTTGTTACTGACGGTAAGGTAACTTTCAACAGCGGTGTAAACGGCACAATCCTTATGGAAAATGCTGACGGTCAGCCGCTTGTATCAATCACAGGCGAGCCGAAGTTCTACGGCACAGAGCAGGTTACTGTTTCTCTCAAGGAATGCGACAGCGCAAAGGTTTCTGTTGACGGCGGTAACAAGTTTGTTGTTAAGGACGGCGACACATTCACAATCGGTCAGACAGCTTACAAGAACGATACAATCGAAGTAACTGTTGAGGCTACAAACGACAAGGCAAGCTCAGAGGCTAAATTCACATTCCTCAAGCTCGGCGAAAACGACGAAAAGCCTACAACCAGCCCGACACAGAGCACAACTGTTCCCGGTTCGACAGCAAGTCAGACATCAAAGCTTACAATCAAGAGCACAGCAGGCGCTCCGAATGTTTACGCTTGGACAGGTGCAAGCACAGCACTCAACGGTGCATGGCCGGGTCAAAAGGCAGCAGCCGTTTCAGGTCAGGCAAACACATATGAACTCACACTTCCTGTTTCAGCTGACAAGTCATTCAGCGTTGTTCTCAACAACGGCAGCGGCTCACAGTCAGGCGATATCACAGGTCTTTATGACGGTGCTGTTCTCGAAATTCAGAACGGCAACTACGCATCGGTTAAGACAGTAACCAACGGTAATCAGCAGGGAGGCGGCGGCGAGCCAGAGCCTGCAGAGGGTTCTGTTTCCGTAACAATCAAGCCTTACAGCCCATCTGCAAGCTACAAAATTTACGCTTGGAATGATACACAGAAGCTCACAGGCGCATGGCCGGGCGTTGCTCTTACAGAAAAAGATTCTGACGGCAACTATGTTGTTAAGTTCGATAATGTTGACGAAGTAAGCATTATTCTCAGCAGCGGTTCAGGTCAGACAGCAGATATCACAGGCGTTAGAGACGGCGCTACAATCGAAATTACAAACGAAGGTTGTACAACATACAAGCTTACATCAAAGCCAATCGTTGTTTCACCTTATGAATCACTCAAGAAAGAAGCAAGAAAGATTCTTGCTATGACAGCATCAGACTACACAGCAGAGAGCTGGGCAAATGCTCAGAAGGTTCTCAAGTCAGCCGAGGCTATGATTAAAGCAGGCGAAGACGCTACAACAGCTGAAGATATGAATGCTATGATTGCAGACCTCAAGTCAGCTCAGAAGGCACTTGTACTTGCTCCTGCAACACTCACATATGCAGTTGTAGGCAAGAGCGTTGTATCAGGTGTTACAGCCAGCGCTGCAAAGGTAACTGTTACAGTTGACGGTAAGACATATACTGCTACTGCAGACGATGTAACAGGTGCATTCACAGTTGCAACATCAGCTCTCAAGGGAACAAGCACAATCAAGGTTGACGCAACAAGAAACGGTGTAAACGGCACATATTCATATGCTATGAAGAACGGCAACATTGAAAACGGATTTGTTCCAACATCTCCTACACTTCCGACACAGCCTACTACTTCAACTCAGCCGACTACAGCTACACAGCCAACAACAGCTACTCAGCCGACTGCACCTACACAGCCTACAACAGCTACAGAGCCGACTACTGCTCCTGCTCAGAAGCTCACAGTAAACGCTACTTCAAATTACTTTGGTTCTGCATCAAAGACAGTAAGCACTGACGGCAAGAAGGTAACTGTTCTCTACAAGCTCAACTCAAACATGGGCGTTGTTGACGGACAGTGGGCTGTTAAGTATGATTCAAGCAAGCTCAAATTCAACATGGCTGATAACAAGGCAGACGGCAAGCAGACAATCATGCCTTCACAGTCAAACCTTATTCACAATGCTTACAGCAATGTAATTAAGGGTGTATTTACTAACCCACAGGTGCCTACTCAGTACAACGGAGATACATTTATCTCACTCACATTTGAGGTTATCGGTTCAGGTACTGCAAGCGTATATCTTGACACACAGTACCTTACATTAGGTTATGTAAAGGGCAACAAGCTTAATCAGGCATCTGTTGTAAATAACAGCAAGGTTTGCGATGTAACAGGCATTGCAGGCTTTGAAAAAGTATCAGTAAACGCATCAACGGCATTTGTCGGCGATGTAACCCTTGGTGATGTTAACATGGACGGCGACATCACAGTTGTAGATGCAACCGAAGTTCAGAGGTATGTTGCTCAGCTCGTTGCATTCACAAACGACCAGTTTACTGCTGCCGATGTTGACCATGACGGCACAATCACAGTTAAGGATGCTACTACTATTCAGAAGTTTGTTGTAGACCTCATCAGCAACTTTTAATAAGTTTTAAAGCAATTGACATATCGTTCCGTTTAGTCGATATAGTAAGGAATGCCCCTCACATTTTGTGAGGGGCATTTTTTGTACAGGTTTTTAAATAGAAAATGGCAGACAACCGTGTGATTGTCTGCCATTTTGTCATGATGAATTTAAAATTACCGATTATACTTTTACAAGAACCTTTGTAATTTCGCTGATGTACATTTTATGGAAGTCGTTGTCATACCACTTGTCAACGCTTTCACGGTCGGTAATGCTTTCGGCATTAAGACTTTGAGCGTACATTTTTTTGCATTCAAGAACAAGCTTTGCCTCTTCAAAATATACAGAGCCGTTTTCCGTGAATGCAGGAGTAAGACCTGTTTCCTTTACCTTGTCATAATCCTTACCGCTCTTTGAGCCACAGAATTTGAGGGCATCTCTGTACTTTTCATCAAAAAAGCTCATTGTATAGCGGTCGCCGTTCTCCATAAACGCAAATGTATATCTCTGCGGACGAATAAAGGTGAATACAACGGGCTTACCCCACATAATGCCTACACCGCCCCAGCTTATCGTCATTGTGTTGAATTTTTCTCTGTCGCCTGCAGTAACAAGCGCCCAATCATCACCGATAAGCTTAAACGGACTTTCAACAATCTCTTTCGGATTTATCTCTTTGAATCCTGACATATGAATCTTCCTTTCAATAATTGTGTTTTATATAATATGCTTTCAAAATTCTATTTTGAATAGACTGCATCATTTTTTGCCAGAAGATAGACACAGTATTGATTCATACTTATGCCCTCTTTCTTTGAATGTTCGGCAAGTGAACGGTGCAGACTTTTCGGGATTCTCAGCTTGAATTGTCCCGAATATTCTTCCAGGCTGTCGGGTTCGTGAATTACAACTCCGCTTTCAAAGGCGGCTTCAAACCAGGCTTTTTTAGCGTTCTCTGCATTTGCAACAGCCGATTCAATCGTATCACCGCAGGCTATGCAACCCGGAAGCTCGGGAAATGATACAACAAAACCGCCCTCGTTCTTGTCCTCGACAATTTCCATACGATATGACATTGCAAGATAATCGTTAAGTGTTTTCATCATCTTTCGCCTCACCTTCAACAATTTGTCTTAATGTCTGTTTTCGTATTTCCGAATAATATTATAAATGGTATCACATACGGTGTCAACAGGTTTTTGAAGTGATTTCAGCGGTTTTAACAAAATGAAAAATATGCAAAATGGATGTATATGTATGTATTAATATGCACAAATGGGTGAATAAAATGAATATTCATTTTTTGTGCATATATACATTTTTCAGAAATTCAGGGGAGAATGTGACATATCAACCGCCAAAAACACCGATAATACAGCGAAAACAAAGCAGATTTCGGTCAATTTGTACCCCAAAATGCAAATTTGAAAAAACATTGAATATTTATTCAAAAAACACTTGATTTTTTGAAAACAGAGTGTATAATGTAAGAGTAATAAAAATTAAGTAAAGGAAACACCGACATAAAGTGTTTCCAAATTCCGGAGGAATCAAAAATGGCTGACAATAAGATTAAAAAGGTAGTTCTTGCATATTCAGGCGGTCTTGATACTTCAATCATCATTCCGTGGCTTAAAGAAAACTACGACAACTGCGAAGTTATCGCTGTTTCGGGTGATGTTGGTCAGGGTACAGAGCTTGACGGTCTTGAAGAAAAGGCTATCAAAACAGGCGCATCAAAACTTTACATTGAAGACCTCAACAAGGAATTTGTTGACGAATATATCATTCCCACAGTAAAAGCAGGTGCTGTTTACGAGGGCAAGTACCTCCTTGGCACATCTTTTGCCCGTCCTATCATTGCAAAAAGACTCGTTGAAATTGCAAAGGCCGAAGGTGCTGACGCAATTTGCCACGGCTGTACAGGCAAGGGTAACGATCAGGTTCGTTTTGAACTTGCTATCAAGGCTTACGCTCCCGACATGAAGATTATCGCTCCTTGGAGAACATGGGAATTCAAGAGCCGTGAAGATGAGATTGAATATGCTGAAAAGCACAATATTCCGCTCAAGATTAACCGTGAAACAAACTACTCAAAGGATAAGAATCTCTGGCACCTGAGCCATGAAGGTCTTGACCTTGAGAATCCTGCAAATGAGCCAATGTACAATAAGGAAGGCTTCCTTGAACTCGGTGTTTCACCTGAGCAGGCTCCCGATAAGGCAGAATATGTAACTCTTACATTTGAAAAGGGTGTTCCCACAAAGCTTAACGGCGAGGCTATCGACAGCGTTGAACTCATTAAGGAACTCAACAAAATCGGCGGCAGAAACGGCGTCGGTATCACAGATATCGTTGAGAACCGTCTTGTTGGTATGAAGGCTCGTGGCGTTTATGAAACTCCGGGCGGTACAATCCTCTATGCTGCTCACGCAAAGCTTGAGGAAATCTGCCTTGACAAGGACACACTCCACTACAAACAGAATGTTGCAAATGCTTTTGCAGAGCTCGTTTATGACGGCAAGTGGTACACACCTCTCCGTGAGGCTCTCTCAGCTTTCGTTGACAGCACTCAGGAGTATGTAACAGGTGATGTAAAACTTAAACTCTATAAGGGCAACATCATTGATGCAGGCGTAACAAGCCCGTATTCACTCTATGACGAGGAAATTGCTACTTTTGACGAAGATCAGGTTTATGACCAGAACGACAGCGCAGGCTTCATCAACCTCTTTGGTCTTCCAATCAAGGTTCGTGCAAAGAAAGGCCTTATCAAATAATTAAATCTTTGATTTGCATACATAATCGGGGGCAGGGAATTTCTCTGCCCCGATAAGTGTTTATTACACCTTTTTATTTTTATGCGATTTCATGCGTTTAATCCCTATATTTTGGTGCAAAGAAAACCGTTTCTCAATTGTAGCGGCGTTCAGCGAACGCCAATCGTTTTGGTCGTAAAACCAAAACGAACAGATGTGAATATATAATTGCATAACAATAAGCAGATGAATTGAATTAAGTCGAAACGATTGTACAATCGTTTCGATTGGCAATCACTGATTGCCGCTACTGTATGGCAGTCGATTTGCCAATACAATCTATATGTAAGGAGAAATAATAATGCAGCTTTGGAAAGGACGCTTCAAAAAGGAGCTTTCAAAAACCACTAACGATTTTAACAGCTCGATTTCATTCGACAGCAGAATGTATAAAGAAGACATCGAGGGCAGCATTGCCCACGCAACAATGCTTGGCAGATGCGGCATTATTAAAGAAGAAGAGGCAAACGATATCGTAAAAGGTCTTAAAGGCATTCTTGCGGATATCGAAAACGGTACTCTACACATTGATATGGAAGCTGAGGACATTCACACCTTTATCGAGGGTGAGCTTACCAAAAGAATCGGCGACAACGGCAAAAGACTTCACACCTCAAGAAGCCGTAACGATCAAGTTGCAGTTGACATCAAGCTTTACCTCAAAAAAGAGGTTGTCAATGTAAAAAATCTCGTTGTAGGTCTTATCAAGGTTATTGCCGACAAGGCTGAAAAGTACAGCGAAACCGTTATGCCCGGTTATACTCACCTCCAGAGAGCACAGCCGATTACCTTCGGACATCATCTCCTTGCTTACGGTGAAATGCTTTTGAGAGATGTTTCAAGACTTGAAGACTGCCTTAAAAGAATGGACGAAATGCCACTCGGTTCATGTGCGCTTGCAGGCACAACATATCCGATTGACAGAACAATCACAGCCAAACTCCTAGGCTTTGACAGAATTACAAACAACTCTCTTGACGGTGTTTCCGACAGAGATTACTGCATCGAATTTGCATCGGTGCTTTCGATAATAATGGTTCACCTCTCAAGATTTTCAGAGGAAATCATTATGTGGTGCAGTTGGGAATTTAAATTCATTGAACTTGATGACGCTTTTTCAACAGGATCATCAATTATGCCGCAGAAAAAGAACCCCGATATTGCAGAGCTTGTTCGTGGTAAGAGCGGTAGAGTTTTCGGTGACAATATGACGCTCCTCACAATTATGAAGGGTACTGCACTTGCATACAACAAGGATATGCAGGAGGACAAGGAGGCTATCTTTGACGCACTCGACACGGTTAAAATGTGCCTCACAGCCTTTACTCCCATGCTCGACACAATGCGTGTCATTCCCGAAAATATGAGAAAAGCCGCAGCAGGCGGTTTCATCAACGCAACAGACTGTGCCGACTGGCTCACAAAGAACGGTGTTCCGTTCAGAGATGCCTACAAGGCAACAGGCGAACTCGTTGCAAGATGTATTGAACTCGGTACAGACCTCGAAAATCTTCCAATGGACGAATACAAAAAGGTTTGCGATGTGTTCAACGATGATGTTTACAGCGCAATTTCACTTGAACGCTGTACAAACGAGCGTACAGTATTCGGCGGCCCTGCATCGACAAATGTAAAGGCTCAGGCTAAGCGTGTTGCAGAAATCGCAGAAAAACTGTAATTGCAAATCCGTAGGGGCGGATATTATCCGCCCGACTTGATGAAATTTTATGTTTTATCAAAATGTTTTAAAGCGATAAAAAGCAATGTATATAAATATTTGAACGCTATGCGTTCAATCCGTATGCGATTGCGTACGGTCGGATGTCCGATGAACTCCACTACAGATAACAGTAAACTTGTTCCGCTTAAATGGTTTGTTTTTATTATAAAATATCTGGCCATTACTTGCGGGCGGATGATATCCGCCCCTACGAATGGGAACATATGCTTTGCACAAAAAGTGAACTGCCGTATTCAACACATACAGACAAAGATTGATATAAATTTACAATAGATTAGGTGATAGCAATGAAAATAAAAGCAGGTATTGTCGGTGCAACCGGTTATGCAGGTGCGGAGCTTGTAAGACTTCTTACCGCTCATCCCGAGGCTGAAATTTCGGCAATCAGCTCTGTTTCCTTTGAGGGTGACAAGCTGAGCGATGTTTATCCGTCTTATACATTTTTGAACGATATGGTTTGTGAAAATCAGGACGCCGTTGTTGAAAAGAGCGATGTTATCTTTGCCGCTCTTCCACACGGTCTTTCACAGGAGCTTGCCGCAAAGTGCATTGATGCGGGCAAGGCATTCATCGACCTCGGTGCTGACTTCCGCCTTGAAAGCGAAGAAGAATACACCGAATGGTACGGCGGAACTTTTCTCGACAAAAAACTTCACGAACAGGCAGTTTACGGACTTCCTGAATTTTTCAGAGATAAAATCAAGGGCAAAAAGCTTGTTGCAAATCCGGGTTGTTACACAACCTGTTCACCGCTCGCAATTGCTCCTGCAATTGTAAACGGACTTGTCAGCACAAAGGGCATCATTTGCGACTGCAAAAGCGGTGTTACGGGTGCCGGCAGAAAGCCAAATCAGGGCAACCACTATCCCGAACTTAACGAGGGATTCCACGCTTATAAGGTTGCAAGCCACCGCCACACTCCCGAAATTGAGCAGACTCTTTCAAAGCTTTCGGGCGAAAAGGTTATTATTACCTTTGTTCCGCACCTTCTCCCCGTAAACCGTGGCATTCTCGCAACTGTTTATGCCGACATCAAAGACGGTGTAACCTTTGAGCAGATCAGAAAGGCTTATGAGGACTTTTACAAGGACGAATTTTTTGTAAGACTTCTTGATGACGGCAAATGTGCCGACATTCACAATATCAAATATTCTAACTTCTGTGATGTTTCAATTCATCACGATAAGAGAGCCAACAAGCTCGTTGCCTGTGCCGCAATCGACAACATGGTCAAGGGTGCCGCAGGTCAGGCTATTCAGAATATGAACATCATCTTCGGACTTGACGAAAAAACAGGTTTGGTAATCGTTCCGCCTGCATTTTAAGGGTGAATATCTATGGAAATCAAGTATATTGAAAATGGCTCGGTCACTTCCGCAAAGGGCTTTACAGCCAACGGAATTTGTGCCGGAGTCAAAGCATCTAACACAACTAAAAAAGACCTTGCGCTCATTTACTGCGACAAGGTTTGCAACAGTGCGGCTATCTTTACAAAGAACCTTGTAAAGTCCGACACTATATATGTTACTAAAAAACACCTTGAAAACGGTACGGCTCAGGCTGTTGTCGTAAATTCAGGCAATGCAAATGCCTGTAACCCTGACGGCTATGAAAAGGCTGAGAAAATGTGCAGTCTTGCCGCAGACGCTCTCGGTGTTGACGAAAACGATGTAATCGTTGCATCAACAGGTGTTATCGGTCAGCCTCTCCCAATTGAACCCATTGCAAGCGGAATTGAAAAGCTCAAAGGCACGCTTTCAAAGGACGGCGGAATCTCTGCCGCAGAGGCAATTATGACAACCGACACCGTGAAAAAGCAGTGGGCTGTTGAAACGGTTCTTGACGGCAAAAAGGTTACAATCGGCGGTATTGCTAAGGGCAGCGGTATGATTCATATTAACATGGGTACAACTCTTTCATTTGTAACAACCGATGCGGCAATTTCTTCCGAAATGCTCAAATCCGCACTTATCGAAGCCGCTGATGTCAGCTATAATATGGTAAGCGTTGACGGTGATACCTCAACAAACGATACCCTTGCAATTATGGCATCGGGTTATGCAGGCAACAAGGAAATCACAGAAAAGAACGACGATTACAAAACCTTTACAGCCGTTCTTACCGATGCATTCAAAAAGGTTGCAAAGAAGCTTGCAAAAGACGGCGAAGGTGCAACAAAACTCCTTATCTGCAAGGTTGACGGTGCAAAAGACGATAAGAGCGCAAAGATTATTTCAAAGAGCATCATCTGTTCAAGTCTTGTAAAGGCGGCAATGTTCGGGGCTGACGCAAACTGCGGAAGAATCCTCTGCGCAATCGGCTACAGCGGTGCCAAAACAGATGTTAAAAGGATTGATGTTTCATATAAATCCGCAAAGGGTGAAATCCTTGTTTGCAAGGACGGCAACGGCCTTGTGTTTGATGAGGACAAGGCTAAGGAGATTTTACTTGAGGACGAAATTGAAATTCTCGTAAAATTAGGTGACGGCAATGCATCTGCCGAGGCTTACGGTTGCGACCTTACCTATGATTATGTGAAAATCAACGGTGACTACCGCACATAATATGCGATTTGATTGTGTGAGCGTAAATCAACTACATAAAGGATTGAAGAAAATGGATGTTTCAAAGAGAGCCAAGGTACTTATACAGGCAATGCCCTATATCAAGAAATATTCGGGCGAAACAATTGTTGTAAAATACGGCGGAAACGCTATGATAAATGAAGAACTTAAAGCGGCAGTTATGAGCGACCTCGTTCTTATGCAGCTTGTCGGAGTCAATGTTGTGCTTGTTCACGGCGGCGGACCCGAAATCAATGCAATGCTCAAAGCCGTTGGCAAGGAAAGCAAGTTTATCAACGGTATGAGAGTGACCGACAAGGAAACTATCGACATTGTTCAGATGGTGCTTGCAGGCAAGGTCAACAAGAGCCTTGTTCAGCTCCTCGGCAGTCACGGCGGTAAGGCTATGGGACTTTGCGGTCTTGACGGCAGAATGCTCATGGCTGAAAAGCTTGTTACAGGCGCAGACCTCGGCTATGTGGGCGAGATTAAGGAGGTTAACCCCGAACCGCTCAACAACGCTCTTGCAAGCGGCTATATTCCGATTGTTTCAACAGTTGCAGGCGGTTATGACGGCAATGTATACAATATTAACGCAGACATTGCGGCATCGCAGATTGCCGCTAAAATCGGCGCAAAAAAGCTCATTCTTATGACAGATATCAGAGGACTTCTCCGTGATGTTCACGATGAGGATTCACTCATCCCCGTTGTCAATGTCAGCGAAGTTCCTATGCTCAAGCGTGACGGCATCATCAGCGGCGGTATGATTCCCAAGATTGATTGCTGTGTTGAGGCAGTCCGCAGCGGTGTAAACCGTGCCCATATCATTGACGGCAGAATCGAACATTCAATTCTGCTCGAGCTTTTCAGCGATGAAGGCATCGGTACAATGTTTTATTGATTAGCATTGCTGTTTTGCTGATTTGTAAAAACAGTAGAGGCGGTCATTGGTCGCTCGCTAAATAAAACTTTCTGTTTAACTTAAAATTTTCATTTGATAAAAGCAGTGTATTGTTTGTAGGGGAGCACCGTGTGCTCCTGCGGGCGAAAGCGGTTCGCCCCGACAGATTAGATTTTGGAGGGTGCAATGATTATACGAGAAATGACAATTGACGACTATGACGAGGTCTATGAGATGTGGCAGATTACCACAAAGCGTGCCCTCTCTAAGGCTGATGAAAAAGATCAGATGGAGCGTTATCTCAAGCACAACGCCGGTATGAGTCAGGTTGCCGTGGTTGACGGAAAAATTGTCGGAACCGTGCTTGCAGGTCATGACGGCAGACGGGGATTTATCCACCATATGGCTGTTCTGCCCGAATTCAGACGAAAGAAAATCGGTCACGCTCTTGCACAGACCGCTATCCAAAAAATCCGTGAACAAGGCATCGACAAAACTCACATTTTCTGTTATCAGAACAACGAAACAGGTCAAAGCTTCTGGCGTGATTTCGGCTTTGAAAAGCGTGAGGATGTTTTTGTTTACTCCTTCAGCAACGATAAAATATGAAAGGGTGTGGCTAACTTGACTACAAAAGAGAAAGATTTAAAATATATTATGCACACATACGGTCGCTACGATGTTGCTCTCAAAAGTGCAAAAGGCGTTACCGCATATGACGAAAACGGCAAAAAGTACATTGATGTTTCATCGGGTATCGGTGTAAACAGCCTTGGCTATTGCAATGACGGTTGGGTTGAGGCTGTTTCAAAGCAGGCAGGCACAATTCAGCATATGTCAAACTATTTTTACTGTTCACAGGCAAGTGACCTTGCCGAAAAGCTTTGCACACTTACAGGTCTTTCAAAGGTCTGCTTTGGCAACAGCGGTGCAGAGGCTAACGAATGTGCAATCAAAATTGCCCGTAAGTACAGCTTTGACAAGTACGGCGAGGGCAGAAATGAAATCGTAACGCTTAACAATTCCTTTCACGGCAGAACTGTTACAACTCTTGCCGCAACAGGTCAGGATGTTTTTCATAACTATTTCTTCCCGTTTACAGAGGGCTTTAAGTATGCAGACGCAGACGATATGGACGCTCTGAAAGCAGTTGTTTCAGACAAAACCTGTGCAGTAATGCTTGAACTCATTCAGGGCGAGGGCGGTGTAAATATCCTCGATCCCGAATATGTAAAAGAACTTGTTAAGTATTGCAACGACAACGATATTCTCGTTATTGTCGATGAGGTTCAGACAGGCGTAGGCAGAACAGGCAAGCTGTTTGCTCATCAGAATTACGGTATCCTCCCCGACCTTATGACGGTTGCAAAGGGGCTCGGCGGCGGACTTCCTATCGGTGTTTGTATGTGCGGTGAAAAGCTCAAGGATGTTATGTCACCGTCAACTCACGGCACAACATTCGGCGCAAACCCTGTTGTTTGTGCAGGTGCAAACTATGTTCTTGACACAGTTGCAAATGACGAATTTCTTGCCGAGGTTGAGAAAAAAGGTCAGTATTTTGAGGACAAGCTCACAAAAATTGACGGCGTAAAGAGCGTTCGCAGAATGGGACTTATGATTGGTATTGAGCTTGAAAAGGGCGATGCACACGACATTGCAATCAAATGCGTTGAAAACGGCTTGCTTATTATCACGGCAAAAGATTTGCTCCGTATGCTCCCACCGCTTGTTATTGATTACAATGAAATTGACGAGGCGATTAATATACTCGAAAAAACAATAAAGGAGAACAACTAATGAAACACTTACTTAAACTTGAGGATTGGTCAACAGAAGAAATTATCAACACACTTAACCTTGCCGATCAGCTTAAATATGAGCAGAAACATGGCATTGAGCATAAAATTCTCAAGGGCAAGTCTCTTGGTATGATTTTTGAAAAGTCAAGCACCCGTACCCGTGTTTCATTTGAGGTTGGTATGACACAGCTCGGCGGTTACCCGCTTTTCCTCTCATCAAATGACCTTCAGATTGGCAGAGGCGAGCCTGTTGAGGACACAGCCCGTGTTCTTTCCCGTTTTCTTGACGGTATTATGATTCGTACCTTTGAGCAGAAAGAAGTTGAGGCTCTTGCAGAGTACGGTTCAATCCCGATTATCAACGGTCTTACAGACTATTGTCATCCATGTCAGGTTCTCGCAGACCTTATGACAATTCGTGAATTCAAGGGCAAGCTTGAAGGTCTCAAGATGTGCTTTATCGGTGACGGCAACAACATGATGAACTCGCTCATCGTCGGCGCACTCAGCACAGGCATGAGCTTCTCTGCCGCCTGTCCAAAGGATTATATGCCGCCTAAGCACATTATCGAGTTCGGTGAAAAGTACGGTAACGGCAAGTTTGAAATCGTAACAGATCCGCTTGAGGCCGCTAAGAATGCCGATGTTGTTTATACAGATGTATGGGCGTCAATGGGACAGGAAGAAGAAAAGAAAATCCGTGAGGCAGCATTCGCAGGCTATCAGGTTAACAAGGAGCTTATGGCTGTTACAAACAAGGATTGTATGGTTCTCCATTGTCTCCCTGCACACCGTGGTGAAGAGATTACTGCAGATGTATTTGAAGAGCATGCAAACGAAATCTTTGAGGAGGCAGAAAACCGTCTTCACGCTCAGAAGGCTGTTCTTGTTGAATGTATGGCAGATGAAATGCCTGAAAAAGTTTGATGACAGTTTGATTCTTTAAAACTTCATAAAAAGCAAAAAAGTCACATTGTACAACAGTAAGACAGCTGTTTTGTGCAATGTGACTTAATTTTTATTGCAAAACGGAGTATAATTCCATTTGGGGATAATAGCAAAATCAGAATTGCAGGTGTATAATTATGTTAAGCAATTACACATTTTATGGCGAAAAAGGAAGTCTTTAAAATGACAAGAGAACAAAAACAGCATATCCTGCATTTTGCAGTCAGCTCTCTGGGCGGATTTATGGGCGGATATGCAATTTACAATCACTGTGATGTGTTCGGTAACGCACAGACAGCAAATATGATTCACCTTGTCAGCAAAATTTTTACGGGTGATTTTGAGGGCGTTGTGTTTATCATCATCGCTCTCCTTACATATATTCTTGGCAATGTTTTCTTTGTAATTGCCGACCGTTTTATTAAACTTGAAACCAAAACCGTCAGCCTTATTGCAAGTGCGGTTGCTCTTCTGATTATCGGAACTTTTCCGAATATTTCAAACAACTACCTTGCAATTCTGCCGATTCTGTTCGTAACTCCTGTTTTGTGGAATTCATTCAGAACAGCCGGAAGTTATGTTACATCTCCGATTTTCTCGACAAACAACCTTCGTGTTGCAACGGTTTCAACATTCACGGGTATTATTGACAAGGACAAGGATATGAAGAAAAAGGCTAAATTCTATTGGCTTACGCTTGCAAGCTATCATATAGGTGTTGTCCTTGCCTGCGTTCCGAGCGTTTTTATCGGTGTGAACAGCATCTGGTTTGGCTTTGTAAGCATTGCCCTTTCAACAGCTTCATATATGTGGCTCTGTGGTGTGTTTGACAGAGAAGAATCCTTTGCAGCATCCGAAGGCTTAGCAGCACAATCGGAAATAATTTAAAATAAAAAATAATGTCGGCGGTACACCTCCGACATTATTTTTTTGTTTATAACTTTCAATCGGCAAAGTCACATTATCAACATCAAAACACCCATAATAACAGGCTGGTGGGCAAGATAAATCCACAAGCTGTATTTGCCGATTTTGTCAACCAGCGGAATTTTGAATTCAAAATATTTTGCAAGATTTTTTTGTGCGATGAAATTCCAAAGATAAAAGCCTGCCGTAAAGAGGAAAATCCACGGAATAATCGGGAAATAGTCTGCTGACACAAAGCCGGACGAAGGGAATCCCAGAAATGCAAGGTACTTGCACGAATAGAGAAAATCGGGCAATTTTACGATATCCAGCCCGAAAAATCCGACACAGCCTTTTTGCAAATCATACGAAACCGCATACAATAAAAGTGAAATCAACGCTCCCGACAGGGGGCTTATTTTTTTGAGGTTATCCGACAGAACGGAAACAATCATCATTGAACAGCCTATCAGATTCAGTACACCGAACCATACCGCCTGATTCGGTTCGGCAATCACGGTAACGCATGTAACGGCAAAGCCCGCAAGATTTAAAAGAACACCTCTTTTTATGCCGTTTCCCGAAAAGTTAAGGCACATTCCCGAAAGCAGTATGAACATTACGCAGATACTGCGTTCCCAGACCGCTGTCATGGGATAAAAGTACCAGCTTGTGTTAAGTCCGTACATCATAAAAATATCATAGCATAAGTGAAACGCAACCATACTGACGGTTGAAATTCCACGCAGAGAGTCGAGAAGATAATATCTTTTGTTTTCTTTTAACAAGGCTTTACCGTTTGGATTCATCAATTATTTATTCCTTTTCATCATAACGGAAAAGACGACCACAGCCAGAACAAGCAACACAACCGCATATCCGCAGACAGGGATAAGTTCGGGCATAATATCCGAATAGTTGCCCGAAATTGCATCCCTTGCGGCGTTTACGGCATGGGCAAACGGAAGTGCGTTTGCAAGGTTTTTGAACCAACCGCCGACCATTGCAGTATCGAACCAAATGTTTGAAAACCATGCCGAAAGGTTTGTGAGCAATGCACCGCAGATTCCGCCGACAGCCTTTTCATTCAGAAGTGTGCCGAGCAGAAGTCCGAGCGAGATAAACACAATTGCAATCGGAATGTTTACCGCAAGCATAAGCAAAATGTTCACGCTGACCTCAAGTCCGAGGAAGAACGCAACAACAACGCATACGGCACTCTGCAAAATTGCCATTGGCAAAAGCGGAAGTGTGTAGCCGATAATAAACTCGTGTGCTTTGAGCGGAGATGTGAATAATCTCATCATAAAGCTTGTAGTTCTGTCCTTTGCAATGAGCATTGACGAGAACAGCGAGATAAAGCTCATTCCGAAAACCGTAATACTGGGCGTCAGCTTGTCGATGTTGAACATTGTCATCTGAGCCTGCTCTGGAATTGCCGAATTTATTGCCGACAACAAAAGAAGAAGTACAACGGGAAATCCGAGTCCGAAACAGAATGTCAGCGGATCACGGAGAATTTCCTTTGTATTTCGTGAAGCAAACGCAGTCAATCTCATTACAACGCACCTCCGTTTGTCAGCTTTACAAAAGCCGACTCAAAATCTTTTTCGCCCGAAAGGGCAACAAGCTCATCGGAAGTACCCTCAGACACAAATTTACTGTGAGCCATAATACCGATTCTGTCGCAGAGTGCAACAGCCTCTTCAAGATAGTGCGTTGTGAGAATAACGGTGATTTTACCCTTGAGCTTTTCAATCTCAACCCAAAGGCTGTGTCTTGCAATTACATCAAGTCCGAGCGTGGGTTCGTCAAGAAAAAGTATTTTCGGTTCGGAGATAAGTGCCATTGCAATGCTCAGTCTTCTGACCTCACCGCCCGACAGCTTTTTAGCCTTGCGGTTTTCAAATTCCCGCATGGAAAAGCGTTCGATAAGTTCGCTTGCTTTGGCTTTTGCAACTTTCTTTGAAAAGCCGTAAACCTCTGCCATGAGTTCAAGATTTTCTCTTGCGGTAAGGTTCATTGCCGCCGCACTTTCCTGCGGTGAAATTCCGATAATCTGCTTTACCGCTGCTCTGTCGGTTTTTATGCTGTGACCGAGAAGCTCTGCCTCACCCGATGTCGGCATAATAAGCGTTGTGAGCATTTTCATTGTTGTTGTTTTTCCTGCACCGTTGACTCCGAGCAAACCGTACATTTCGCCCTCGTTGATGTTAAGGTCAAGGTTTGATACAGCCGTTTTTTCCTTATATTTTTTTGTAAGTTTTTCTGTTTTTATTGCGTACATATTTTCTCCTCAATTCAGGATAAAAGGGATTCAAGTCAAATTTTACTTCATTAACTTATCAAAGGGATTTTTTATTTTTGCAAGTGCCATACCTTTTTTCTCGTCACCGAGAACCAGAAGTCTGTCGCCTGCCTCAATTCCGAACACCTTTCTGGCGTGTTTAGGGAGTGTAATCTGTCCTCTTTCGCTGACCTTAACAATGCCAAAAATGTACTTTCCGTCACCGTCTGGAGTGAGTGCGTCAGATTCTTCCTCGTAAAAAGGACACACAAGAAGCATTTCTACCGTAGTTTCAAAAATCTGCGCCATCGTCACGCATTTTTCGACATCGGGAAGAGATTCCTCGTTTTCCCACTTTGCAACAGACTGTCTTGACACCTCAAGCTTCTCCGCAAGGTCCTCCTGTGAATATCCGTACTTTTTCCGAAGATACTTCAAATTCATACCAATCATACTTTTCATACCTCCTGAGTTAAGTATATTTCATATGTAACGCAATTTCTACCAACCTGATTTTACACTTTATGTAAAAATCGGTTGCATAATCCCTTTATGATTTATGATAAACTCCCTTACAGATTTTGTCAAACAAAAGGCAGTTGCGTTTTTTACGCCTTATTTACCTTATTCTAATGTACATATCATTGTTTGTTCACAAAACTGTCACATTTCAATGTTAAACTTAAACCAATATCGTATGTACGGAGGACATATTATGAAAAAACCTACTAAAAGAGATACAATCAATCTGTTTTTCTCTGCATTTCTGATCATCGCATTTATCGTTTGCGCACACTTCTTCTCACAGTACGCATCAGCCCTTTCACAGCCACTCGGTTCAATCATTCCGATTCTTGTGTATGCTGTGTTCGGTCTTTTGATGTTCTATGCAACCCGTGTCGGTGACGGCAAGGCGGTAAAGCGTTTTTCGCTCGTTACACTTATTGTAATGGTGCTCCCGTCACTCTACATAATCGTTGCTTCCCTTGCTCCGGGACTTCCGCTTTATGATGTATTTTCAAATGCAAACGGCTCGGGATTAAGCGTTATTGTAACGCTTGCAAGTATCGCACTCGGTTACGGAATTCCTTACTCATTCCTCAGCGGTTTTGAAGTTGCCGATGATGAGGCTGTTGAAGAAGAAACAGGCAACCCTGTTCAGGGAGGCATTGAGGCTGATCTTGCAGATGACGAAAACGCAGAAGATACTGCATTTGAAGAATCCGAAGAGGTTGAAACAGAGGAACTTTCCGAGGATGAAAGCGAATCAACAGACGAAACCGATAACGGTGAAGACGCTTGATTCACTGCTGATTTTTCTTAAATCGACGAGTACCTGCACGGCTTGTGCGGGTACTTTTTGTATATGGCAAAAATTATGCTTTTAAACTTAACAGTGCTAATATTCAGTTGACAAATTGTCACGGCTGATTTATTATTTTGGTACGGGGTGTGCAGAATAAATGCACCGTGTTTTTCTGTTTCAAAATTTTTCTTTCAAAGGAGAATTACATAATGGACGATAACAATAAATATAATAGAAACAAGGATTATGAGCCTGACAACTTTGATGACGAGGTTGCGTTTCCTGCAAGAAGAAACAACGCCCCCGAAAGATCTTCCGATATTCAGGAGGATTACGGCGATAACTTTGACAATGATGTAAAATTTGTCGGCGATTATGACGAGGATGCCGTTCAGATGCCGGAAATCGACTTTGAGGACGATATGGAAACTCCCGTAAAAATGCCGTCGGAAAGAGATGACCGCACACAGACTCCCGACTATGGCGACAATTTTGATTCTCAGACAGGGGAGCAGGTGTCAAAGGCTACAAAGGATTTTCAGTATGACCTTTCATCTGACGATATTGGTAACTACTACACAAAATCAACGATACACCCAAAGCGTAAAAAGGTTGTTAAAAAGAAAAAGAGAACGAGCCGTAATGTGGCGGTTATCTTAACAATTGCGGCGGTAATCTGCCTTATTGTTGCCGTTGTTTTTGCATTCACACAATGCAGTTCACAGAAAAATGATAACAAGGCTTCCACAGCACCGTCAACGGAACAGGTGACAACGGTACAGCCTACAACGGAATACGGCGATGACAACTATGTTCCCGTTTACACGGAAGAACCGACATATGAACCGCAGACTGAATATCAGCCTGAAACAGAAGCGCCTGTTCAAACTGAACCGCAGACGGAGTATCAGCCTGAAACAGAGCCGCAGCAGAGCAGTGATATCAGTGTTACCGAATCGTCACAGACTTCGGATGACCCTCAGCCGACACAGTCATACGAGAGCGGCGGCGATGAACCGTATGTTGAAGAAAACTGATTGTTTTCTTTTGATAAAATGAATTTATGAAATTGGAGATGTTTTAAATGGGTTGCACCCACGATTGTTCAAGCTGTTCTTCGGATTGCAAAAGCAAGGAACAGAATTTGCACGAAGAACTTAATAAATACAGCAGCGTAAAAAAGGTAATCGGCATTGTGTCGGGCAAGGGCGGAGTAGGCAAAAGCCTTGTAACCTCAATGTTCGCAGTAACATTTAACAGACTCGGTAAAAGCACGGCTGTTCTTGACGCAGATATCACAGGTCCGTCAATTCCAAAGGCATTCGGAGTACATGAGAGATGCAGAGGCAACGATGAGGGAATTTTCCCCGTTGTTACCGAAACGGAAATCAAGATGATTTCCACAAACCTTCTTCTTGAACATGAAACCGATCCCGTGGTGTGGCGTTCGCCGGTTATCACAGGCACGGTAAAGCAATTTTGGAAAGATGTAATCTGGGAAAATGTTGACTATATGTTTGTTGATATGCCTCCCGGAACAGGCGATGTTCCGCTTACGGTATTTCAGAGCCTGCCGATTGACGGCATTGTTATTGTTGCGTCACCGCAGGAGCTGGTTTCAATGATAGTTCAAAAGGCCGTTAAAATGGCAAGGATGATGAATGTGCCGATTTTAGGTCTTGTTGAAAATATGAGCTGGTTCATGTGTCCCGATTGCGGAAAGAAGCACAGCATCTTCGGCGACAGCCACATTGAGGAAGTTGCAAAGGAATATGACACACAGGTGCTTGCAAAGCTTCCGATTGATCCCGAACTTGCAAAATGTGTTGACGAGGGAAAGATTGAATTTTTTGAAGGAAACTATCTTGACGAAGCGGCAGAAATAATCGAAAAAAAACTTAGCAAATAAGTGTTTGCAATATTTTGCTTTTTGCTATAATTAACAGGCACAATTTCACAATTACAAACCGGAGGAGTAAACAATATAAATTGTCCCGTATGCGGACGGTAAGTTCCGCTCAAGGGCTTTAAAATGTATTGCAAAAAAGGTTCAGTCGCCGAAGCATATGCAAAAGAAAACAATTTGTCATATGAGATAATCAAGTAAAAAGTTAATGTAAATTAAAAACAGCTTTCCGATTTTGAGTTTGGAAAGCTGTTTTGTTTTTGTAGGGGAGAACCGTGGTCTAATAAACAATAACTGCCATATAAAGAAAACGGTCGGGAAACAATGTTTTGCATTATGCAAACCTGCTGCCCGACCATAATTTTCAATTTTCAATTTTCCATTTTCAATTTAAAAAAGTTCCGCTCGGAAGGTCTTAACACTAACCCTAATCATACTATCTTCACGAACGGGGAACGGCGGCACGCCGTGCGGCAAAACAAGCCCATCCGTTGTCAAGATGTTCTTCGATGATGTCAAAATACTGACTTACGGATGCCTTGACTTCCTCGGCACGAGTGTCGATGATACCGCTCATAATGTAAACGGCATCGTCCTTCATAAAGTTCTTAATGCCTTTTGAAAGAAACATAATCGCATCGGCAACAATATTGGCAAGAACAATGTCATACTTGCCCTCAACCTTGTCGGTAAAGCTGCCGCAGATAGCTGTAAAGCGGTCAGCAACGCCGTTAATTTCTGCGTTTTCAGCCGCAGTTCTCACCGCAGTTTCGTCAATGTCAACACCGACGGCACGGTCTGCACCCAAAAGCAATGTTGCAATACCGAGAATACCGCTGCCGCAACCCACATCAAGAACAGAATCGCCCTCTTTAAGGTACTTTTCGCACATCTCAAGGCAAAGCCTTGTGGTTTCATGACCGCCCGTGCCGAACGCAAGGCCCGGATCAATGTTGAGAACTTTGCGGTTGCCGGCATCATAATCATCTCGCCAGCTCGGACGGATAAGAAGTTTTTCACCGACTTCAATCGGGTTGAAATATTTCTTCCAGTTGTTTCTCCAATCCTCTTCAAGGCAGTCAAGAAGTTCAATTGAATGCTTTATACCCTCCGCATTGTAGCGTTCCGAAAGGAATGCAACCGCCTCTGACGGCGAAACATCGGGTTCAAGATAAATATGAACAAAAGCCTTGTTTCTGTCCTTTGCAAGCAAATCCTCGTCAATAAGGTCAATATGGGCAATGTCCTCAACCTCTTGCTCAAGGTTTGTGTAATCTTCAATATAGATGCCGTAGGGAACTACGACATTTGCAATATCACTTGCTCTGTCAATATCCTTTGCGTCAACGGATATTTTTATTTCTGTCCAGGATTCCATTTTAACCTCTGATTCACGGGCATTTTATGCCGATATTTTTGTTTGTAATGTAGTGGCGGATAAATTGTTCAGAAAATCACAATTGTCCGCTCGGGCATAATATGTTTTTTGCACAACAAATTATCTGCTCAAATTGGGAGCGGCGGCACGCCGTATAAAAAATTTGTGGGGACAAATGCCCCACAAATCTTATTTATTCTGTGTTACTCGTTGAACATCTTCTTGATTTTATCAAAGAAGTTTCTGCGTTTTGCGTAGTTTTTGTCGCCTGTTGCACCGTCAAGCTGTTTGATAAGCTCTTTCTGCTTGCCGTTAAGATTCTTCGGAACTTCAACGGTAACTCTTACATACTGGTCGCCTCTGCCTCTGCCGCCGAGTCGCTGAATACCCTTGCCCTTGAGTCTGAAAACATCACCCGGCTGTGTACCCTCACGAACCGTGTAGGAAACCTTGCCGTCAAGAGTAGGAACGACAACATCTGCTCCGAGAGCCGCCTGTGTAAAGGTTATCGGAACTTCGCACCACACATCGTCACCTCTGCGTTCAAAAACAGGGTGCGGACGAACATTTACATAAACATGAAGGTCGCCTGCAGGACCGCCGTTTGTACCTGAGTTACCTCTGCCGCTGACATTAAGAATCTGCTGATCCTTGATACCTGCCGGAATCGTTACATCAACAGTCTTATTCTTGCGCTGTTTGCCCGAACCGCCGCACTTTTTACAAGGATTGTCAACAATCTTACCTCTGCCGTGACAGGCATCACAGGTGCGCTGAGTCTGGACAACACCGAAAGGCGTTCTCTGGTTGATTGTTACCCTGCCCGAACCGCCGCATGACGAACAGGTCTTGGGGCTTGTTCCGGGCTGAGCGCCTGTTCCGTGACAGTCGTCACAGGTTGTTACGCATGAATAGTTGATTGTCTGCTTGCAGCCCTTTGCCGCCTCTTCAAATGAAATGTAAACCGTAGTTTCAATATCACTGCCACGCATAGGAGCGTTTGCATTGTTGGAGCGTCTGCCGCCGAATCCGCCGAAAAAGCTTGAGAAGATATCGTCAATATCAATACCCTGACCGAACGGACTTCCTGCTCCTCCTGCACCTGCGCCGTAGTTGGGATCAACGCCTGCGTGACCGAACTGGTCGTAACGAGCCTTTTTATCGGAGTCGGAAAGAACTTCATAAGCCTCGTTTACTTCCTTAAATTTTTCCTCGCATTCTTTATCGCCGGGATGCAAATCCGGGTGATATTTTTTGGCACAGGCTCTGTATGCCTTTTTTATTTCATCGTCGCTTGCGCCCTTTTGAACGCCAAGCACCTCGTAGTAGTCTCTTTTGTCTGCCATATTACTCTCACCTTTGTCAAAATACCGAAATCACGCAATATTGCAAGCCGGTTATCGTCTTATACAGCCAAAAGGAGCCGCCATATAACAGCTCCTTTGACTATATGTTATTCTAACATAAATTACTTGTTATCGTCAACATCGGTGAAATCAGCGTCATATACATTAGGATCTCCGCCGTTGTTGCCTGTAGGATTACCGCCGTTTGGCTGAGCACCGTTCATATCGGGAGCACCGCCCTGCGGAGCAGCCTGCTGATAAAGCTTAGCGGCAGCATCGTTAAGAGTCTTCTGGAGGTCTTCCTTAGCTGTGCCGATAAGTGCGGCATCGTCCTTTGAGATAGCCTCTTTAAGAGCTGCAACCTTTGTGTTGATTGCGTTCTTGTCATCCTCAGGAATCTTGTCACCGCTTTCGCTGACGAGCTTTTCTGCCTGATAAACAATGTTTTCAGCCTCGTTCTTAGCGTCAACTGCCTCACGGCGCTTTTTGTCCTCTGCGGCAAACTGTTCAGCTTCCTTAACAGCCTTGTCGATATCTTCCTTGCTCATTGAAGTTGAGTTACTGATTGTAATCTTCTGCTCTTTGCCTGTACCGAGGTCTTTTGCAGATACATTAACGATACCGTTGGCATCAATATCAAATGTTACTTCAATCTGCGGAATACCACGCATTGCAGGAGCAATGCCTGTGAGAGCGAAAAGACCGAGCTGCTTGTTATCACGGGCAAATTCACGCTCACCCTGAAGGACATTGATTTCAACCTGTGTCTGATTATCAGCGGCAGTTGAGAAAATCTGGCTCTTCTTTGTTGGGATTGTTGTGTTTCTGTCAATAATCTTTGTCATAACACCGCCCATTGTTTCAACACCGAGTGAAAGCGGAGTTACATCGAGGAGGAGAAGTCCTTCAACTTCACCGCCGAGTACGCCTGCCTGAATAGCTGCGCCGATAGCAACACATTCATCAGGGTTGATGCCCTTGAACGGCTCTTTGCCGATAAGCTTCTTAACAGCGTCCTGAACAGCAGGGATTCTGGAAGAACCGCCAACCATAAGAACCTTGTCAATCTGACCGATCTGAAGACCTGAATCCTGAAGAGCCGATCTTACAGGACCCATTGTAGCTTCTACGAGGTCTGATGTGAGTTCGTCAAACTTTGCTCTTGTAAGAGTAAGGTCAAGGTGCTTAGGACCTGTCTGGTCTGCTGTGATAAACGGGAGGTTGATGTTAGAGGTTGTAACACCTGAAAGTTCAATCTTTGACTTCTCGGCAGCCTCTTTTAATCTCTGCATTGCAACCTTATCCTGTGAAAGGTCAATGCCTGTTTCTGTCTTGAATGATGCAACCATCCAGTCGATGATTCTCTTATCGAAGTCATCACCGCCGAGACGGTTGTTACCTGCTGTTGCAAGTACTTCCTGAACACCGTCGCCCATTTCGATGATAGATACATCGAATGTACCGCCGCCGAGGTCATATACCATAACCTTCTGGTCTTTTTCCTTATCTACACCGTATGAAAGAGCGGCTGCTGTAGGCTCGTTGATGATTCTCTTAACATCAAGACCTGCAATCTTACCTGCGTCCTTTGTAGCCTGACGCTGTGCGTCTGTGAAGTATGCAGGAACTGTGATAACTGCCTGTGTAACTGTTTCACCGAGGTAAGCCTCTGCGTCCGATTTAAGCTTCTGAAGAATCATTGCTGAAATCTCCTGTGGAGTGTAGCTCTTGCCGTCAATTGTTACCTTGTGAGCAGTACCCATTTCTCTCTTGATTGATGCAACTGTTCTGTCTGGGTTTGTGATAGCCTGACGCTTGGCAACCTGACCGACCATTCTTTCGCCGTCTTTTGAAAAAGCAACAACAGACGGAGTTGTTCTTGCGCCTTCTGCGTTAGCGATAACTACAGGCTCGCCGCCTTCGATAACTGCTACGCATGAGTTTGTTGTACCTAAATCTATACCTATTGTCTTAGCCATGATAAATTCCTCCAATTGAATTTTTAATTGTTTTTGTTTGTGTGTTTTCTGCTGAATATTTATATATGAAATCAGTCACAGTTGGCAACCTGTACCATTGCATGACGGATAATTTTGTCGCCGATTTTGTAACCTGTCTGATAAACGGCTGCGATTGTGTCGGCACCGAGGTTTTCGTCCTCAATCTTTGAAACCGCATTGTGCAAGTTCGGATCAAATGCATCGCCTGCTTTGCCGTAGGACTCAATCTTTAGCTTTTCAAAGCTCTTTGCAAGCTGATTTGAAATAAGCTCAATACCCTTGATGATATCGGGATCGGCATCTTTCAGATTTGCAAGAGCAAGCGTTACGCTGTCTGCAACGGGAAGAAGCTCGATACAAGCCTTTGAAGTTGCATCGTCATAGATTGAAAGCTTTTCGTTTGCCGTTCTTTTACGGTAATTGTCGTACTCGGCGGCAAGTCGCATATACTTATCCTTCTGTGCCGAAAGCTCATCTTCAAGAGCCTTGATTTTATCCGCATTTTCATCCTTTGCAGGCTCTTCGGTATTTTCAGTCTTGGTTTCTTCTGCGACTGTTTCTTCGGAAACCTTTTTTTCTTCGGTTTTCTCGGATTTTTTCTTAGTCATCTTTATCCTCCTTCAAGGATTTTTATTTATCATATTTCTATCAGCTCATCAATAAGAGTGCTAACGCTTTCGGACACACATTCAAGAATTGAAATTGCTCTTGCGTAGTCCGTTCTCACGGGTGCTATCACCGCAAGCACACCTGACGGATTGTCGTCAAGTCGGTATCGTGTGGAGATTACCGCACTCCCTGCAAGCTCTGTTCTGCTGTTTTCGCCGCCTATGCTGACGGAGGTGTCAAGCGGAAGATTTTCAAGCATTTCCGCAAGGTCGTGTCTGTTGTTCAAAAACTCCATAACATTTCGTGCGTTAAGAAAATTGACATCGGACATAAACAACGGCTTTGTCACACCGCTGAGATAAACGCTGACTTCCTTTGCCGTTTCACAAGCCTCCATAATTGCCACAAGCACTCCCGGAGTAAACATTGAAAGTTCACCGAGCCTTGCCGCCGCTGTCTGTATGAACGGTCGGTTGACCGATGAAAGCTTCATTCCCGAAAAGATTTCGTTAAATGCCTTGTCAAACACGGTCAAAAGTTCGGGATTCAAAAGGAAATCACAACGAAACAGCTTTGTTTTTATGATTCCGTTTGAGGCAATCACAACAGCCATTGCCGTGTGCGAACCCGTCTGAACAAATCTTATTCTGTGGATTCTGCTTTCCTCACCCGAAGGTGTTGTTGTTACCGCTGTGCAGCCTGTCAGCCTTGAAATAACACCGCTTGCCTCTTTGAGGATGCTCTCGGGGGAATCTGCACTTTTGTAAAGCTCGGATTCAACATATTCCCGTCCGCCTTGGGTTACGGGGGTAATTTTCATCAGATTGTCGATGTAGTATCTGTAACCCTGCAGCGTTGGAATTCGTCCTGCCGAGGTGTGCGGCTGAACCAAGTAGCCTTTATTTGTAAGGTCTGCAAGGTCATTTCGCACCGTTGCCGATGAAACCTCAAGTCCCGTTTCGTCAATCAACGCTTTTGAACCAATCGGCTCGCCTGTGTTGATATAGCTTTCGATTACTGCCGATAATATTTTCTTTTTTCTTTCAGCCAGCTCCATACCGTTCACCTCATTTCGTGTCGGTTTTTGCTGTTTTAGCACTCTCGATAGGTGAGTGCTAATTGCTATACTCATAATATAATACCAAAGTCAGTAAAAGTCAAGCGTTTTCGAAAAAATTTTTCGTTTTCAGAAAATCTTCACATAACACGGTTTGACATTGTGCCGAGGATACTCTATAATCTACTTATCAGTAATGTTTAAGGGTGAATTTTATGGGCGAATTTCTTCAGAATATGTATGTATGGCTTTGGGCAGCTCTTGCAATATTAATGATTATCGTAGGAATCAAATATCGCCACGAACATCAGGGCTTGCTTGCAGTTTTAATGGCTGTGTTTTTTATCTTCATGACCGTGTGGTACGGACTGCGAACCTTTGCAGGCTACCCAATGTTTGAGGGTACGCTTAATATCATCTTCCGTTGCGTCCTCGGTGGTTTCCTCGTTGCGCTTGGTTTGATATATTGGTTTATAAGAAAAAGAAAATAACTATATATGTATAAAAAACAAATCGGACAGCAGATTTTATTTCTGCTGTCCATTATTTTTATGTTCATATTTTTTCGTTCGTGTAGATAGTTTGCAATGTTTAAAAACCAATTATGCCCGAGCGTAGCATTGTTATTGTCTGCACAATTTTCAATAAACATTTTCATTCGGGCATTTTACTCTTGCCCCTATCAAAACTATCTTCTCGGACTGGGAACGGCGGCTCGCCGTCAATTTTCAATTTTGAATTTACTAAAGTTCGTCCGCTTTAAACGCTGTGTAGCCCTCATAATAATAGCTGTGGTCAATGCCTTTCATGTACATCTCACGGCTGTCAATTTCATCGGTCAATGCGTTTTTCAGAACATATTTTATCTCGATATCCCGTATGGGACTGCGCTCCATTGCAAGCAGATAATCTTCCTTGTCAACCTTGCTCCAGTCGATAACCTTGCCGATTTCTGTTTTCAACATATGGTCAAGCCAGATTCGTGTACTGCGACCGTTGCCATCTCTGAACGGGTGCGCAATGTTCATTTCGACATACTTTTCTATAATCTCATCAAAATTGCTCTGCGGCATTTCATCAATGTTTTTCAAAGCTGATTCAATGTACATCAAAGGTGCAAATCTGAAATTGCCCTTTGCAATGTTTACGGTTCTCAACTTTCCCGCAAAATCGTAGATTTCGTCAAAAAGGTACTTGTGGATTGTCTGTAATGTTGAAAACTTTCCGCTTTCAAGGTTGTCAAAAATGTGATTTTCAAAAAGCATTGCCGCCTTTTTCTTACTGATTCGCTCCTCTTCACGAGCAAGCTCCGCAGAAGAAGTCAATCCGAGTTTGTTCTCAAGCATACAAGCACCTCACTTTACTATATATATTGTATCATAGTGCAGATGATAATTCAATTTTTTAGTTTATGTTTATTTTCGTTCGTGTTTATTTTAGTTCGTGTAGATAGTTTGCAATATTAAAAACTATTATGCCCGAGCGTGGCATTGTGATTGTTCGGTTCGTGTTTATTTTAGTTCGTGCAGATAGTTTGCAATATTAAAAACTATTACACCCGAGCGTGGCATTGCAATTGTTCACCGCTACATTGTTGCAATTACTTTGTCCTTAAACGACGAAAGCACCGGGCTTGCGGCGACCCGGTGCTTTCTTATGTTCTTTAAAAAATGAGGGGTACAATTACGAGTCTTTGTTCAGACTCGCATTGAGGAGGGTAGAACAATTATACTCTGACGGATGCGGTTCCGTCTTTCTGAGTACGCTTATATTAAACAATGCAAATATGAAAACTGTGTGAACCCTATTTGAAATCGGAATGAAAAGCATCTGTTTTTTTCTGTTAATCAATCAAAACTCAAATAATTTCTTTATTTATTCGACGAAATAAAAAATTTTTCAAAAACATAAAACAAATGTTTGATTTTTCTGAAAATATATGGTACAATCATACTGTAATTACAAACAAGGGGCGTTGCGATATGAAACCTTTAAGCAAAAGCCAACAGAAAATTTTCGATTATCTAAAGGAATGTGCAGGTGAGGGCAGAGTTCCGTCAGTTCGTGAAATCTGCGAAGAAACGGGACTGAGTTCAACATCAACCGTTCACCACCACCTCAAGGCACTTGAAGAAAAGGGTCTTATTTCACGAGAACACGGCGTGAACCGTTGTATTCAGATTAACGGTATGGAGAAAAACACCGATGTTCCTGTTTTGGGCAGAGTTGCGGCAGGTTATCCGATTCTTGCCGTTGAGAATATTGAATGTTATGTGCCTGTTCCCGACAGCTTAAAAAGGGGCAGAGAGCTTTTTGCTCTGCGTGTTCAGGGCGAAAGTATGATTAACGCAGGCATTTTCCCTGACGATATTTTAATTGTTCACCGCACACCTGTTGCGGAGAACGGCGAAATCGTTGTTGCTCTTGTCGGTGACGAGGCGACCGTAAAGCGTTTTTACAAGGAAAACGGTCACTTCAGACTTCAGCCTGAAAACGATAATTTTGAACCGATTATAGTTGACGAAGTCGCTTTGCTCGGCAAGGTGATCTCGCTTGTAAGATATTTTGAGTAAAAGGATTAGCATACAGCTTTGAGAGGAAGTGATAAAATGCGTGACTATGTGATTTACGATATGTACACAGACGACAGAATGTTTCGTTACGAGGTCTATAAGCACCCGAACGGAATGTATGAAGTGTGTGTTCAGTCGAGAGAGGCGGAAGATTTTGCCGTGAATGAGCAGTACCTCTACTGCGACATTCCCGAAGAAGTCACACATTTTACCGACACCCTCGAAAGAGCTATAGAAATCGGCGATTGCAAGCTGTGCAAAGTAAGCGCTTAATTAACAGCCATCTGTCTTTGCAGAAACAGTTTAATAAAATTCACGGTCGGATGACAGTTTGCCAAATGCAAGCATTGTCGCCCGACCGTTTTTATTTATATAAAATTTTATATTGCCGATTATTTCACCCTGTATTTTGGCGGTTCGGTTTCGTAGACATTGTTGCCGTTGCTGTCGATTGCAACTATGCACGGAAAATCTTCAACCTCATATCTGCGAACAGCCTCTGTGCCTAAATCTTCATAGCAAAGAATCTCCTCGCTCTTGATGCTCTTGGCGATAAGTGCCGCCGCACCGCCGATTGCGACAAGATACACGCCCTTGTTGCGAACAATCGCATCGACAACTTCTTTATTTCTTGCGCCTTTGCCTATCATTCCTTTGAGTCCGAGGTCAAGCAGTGACGGAGCGTACTTATCCATACGATAGCTTGATGTCGGACCTGCAGGACCTACTGCATAACCGGGCTTTGCAGGAGCAGGACCAACATAATAGATAAGCTCGCCTTTGATGTCAACGGGAAGTTTTTCGCCCTTCTGAATCAATTCATAAAGTCTTTTGTGTGCGGCATCTCTGCCTGTGATGATTGAACCCGTGAGCAGAACGCTGTCGCCTGCTTTAAGATTTTTGATATCTTCGTCCGTAATCGGAAGTGTAATTTTCTTTTCCACAGCTTTTCCTCCTCAGACTGTTGCGCTTGCGTGTCTTGCGGCATGGCAACAGATGTTGACCGCAACAGGCATTCCTGCAATGTGTGTGGGTGAAGTTTCGATATTCACGCCGATTGCGGTTGTATTGCCGCCAAGTCCTGCAGGACCGAATCCCATTTTATTGATTTCGGTAAGGAGCTCGTCCTCAAGCTGTGCATAGCGTTCATCTTCATTTTTGGAATCAATCGGACGGAAGGTTGCTTTTTTTGCGAGCTGGGCGGCTCTTTCAAAAGTACCGCCGATTCCGACACCGACAACCATAGGAGGACAGGGGTTTGGACCTGCCTGAAAAACAGTATCAAGAATAAACTGCTTAACGCCCTCAATGCCCTTTGACGGGGTGAGCATTTTTATCTGCGACATATTTTCACTGCCGAAGCCCTTACCACCGGCGGTAATTTTAATCTGATTTCCGCTGACGATTTTTGTGTGGATAATTGCAGGAGTGTTATCCTTTGTATTGATTCTGTCGAAAACAGGATCATTTACTACACTCTTGCGAAGGTAGCCGTCAATATAGGCTCTGCGAACGCCCTCGTTGACAGCCTCATCAAAACTGCCGTCCTCAATAACAACCCTGTCACCGTATTCAACAAAAAGGACAGCCATACCCGTATCCTGACAAAGCGGAACTTCTTCACGAGCCGCAATTTTATCGTTTTCGATAATCTGCGAAAGTACACTTTTGCCTACAGGCGAGCTTTCGTTATCCCTTGCGGTTTCAAGGGCGCACATGATGTCTTTGCCGATAAAATAGTTGCAGTCGGTAAACAGCTTTTTAACCGTATCGCATACCGTCTGCGCCTTGATTTTTCTTATTTCCATATCCGAACTCCTTAATATGAATTTAGCACCAAATTTTAACACTATACATTATAATTTATTTTCAACGGTATTTCAATAAGAAATGAAATGTGATATAATCATTTTAACGGATTGTTATAACAGTTGTGATTTGAAGTGCAGTGGCGAACGAGGTTCACCCCAACAGTGTGGTACGAAGAATTACGATATTACGCTCGGGCATAATATGTTTTTAATACTGCAAACTATCTACACGAATGGGGTACGGCAGCTCGCCGCGCGATACTTCACCAACAAAATTGAAAATTAACATAATTTTATCACATTCGGATGATAGAGTAACAGTCGGGATACACTGCGTCTTAACCGACGCTTATAATTTTAATAAAAGGGGCGTACAAAAATGAGCAGGATACTTGTTGTTGACGATGAGGCAAGAATCAGACAGATTATCAGAAAATATGCCGAATTTGAGGGCTTTGAGGTTGAAGAAGCCGTTGACGGTATGCAGGCAATTGAAATTTGCCGTAAAGAGGACTTTGATCTTATCATAATGGATGTTATGATGCCTGAGCTTGACGGCTTTTCCGCTTGCAGGGAAATCAGAAAATTCAAGAAAACACCTATCATTATGCTTTCGGCAAGAGGCGAGGAGTACGATAAAATTCACGGCTTTGAGCTTGGCAGTGACGACTATGTTGTTAAGCCGTTCTCGCCAAAGGAGCTTATGATGCGTGTTAATGCCGTAATCAAGCGTTCACAAGGCGCTCAGAACGAAGAGAATGTGAAGAAGGATGTATTTACATACGAAGGTCTTTCGGTTGATTTCTCAGCCAGAATCGTTACAATTGACGGCAAAAGAATTGAGATGACGCCAAAGGAATACGAACTCTTTTTCTATATGGTAAAGAACAAAGGACTTGCACTCACCCGTGAAAAGCTTATAAGCGAGGTTTGGGGCTACGACTTCTTCGGTGACGAAAGAACGCTTGACACACACATTAAGCTTCTCAGAAAGAGCCTTGGCGAATACAGCAGATGCATTGTAACGCTTCGAGGGGTGGGTTACCGTTTTGAAACAATCTAACAAACGATTTGACCGCCATTATCTGCCGTTGAATTTTAAGCTGTTATGCTATTTTCTTCTGTTCGGATTTGCAATTGTGATCGTGTTGTGGGTGTTCCAGACCTTTTTTCTTGAATCGTTCTACACGGCAACAAAATCTTCACAGGTTGAAAAGAACGCACAGGTTATTTCAAAGTCGATTGAAGAAAACAAAAACGCTCTCGGAACAATTGAAAATGTTGCAAGCTACAATTCACTTTCGGTATATGTTTACGATTCAACTTCTCTTTTCACATTGAAGTATTGTTGCGAATATGACAACCCCGTTTCAAACCTGAATTTTCAGTATCACGATGTCTATTCATACTACAAGCTGGCAGAGGAAAATGACGGACATTATATGTTCATCACAAGTAACTACAAAGAGGACAGCATTAAAGGCAAGTTTGAGCGACAGTTTTTTAATGAATATTCTTCATCCGACACAGCCGAGAGGAATACTGTTCGGTATGCTTCCGCTCCCGATAAAAATGTTCAAAATATGGTCTACACCGACATTATCAATCTGCAGGACGGCAGCGAATGCTTTTTGATTGTAACATCGTCAATCACACCGCTGACTAACACGGTTGAAATCGTCCGTGACCAGCTTGCAATCGTTTCGGTTGTGTTTGTGCTTCTTGCCGTTATAATTTCGCTTTACGCAAGCTACAGAATTGCGAAACCGATTTCTAAGACAAACACGGCGGCAAAGGAGCTTGCAAAAAAAAACTATGATGTTGACTTTAACGCAAGAGGATATCTTGAGGTTGAGGAACTCAACGAAACGCTGAACTACGCAAAAACAGAGCTTGCCGCAACCGAAAAGTTGCAAAAAGAACTTATTGCCAACATCTCACACGATTTGAGAACACCGCTGACAATGATTACGGGCTACGGCGAGGTTATGCGTGACCTGCCCGGTGAAAACACTCCCGAAAATATTCAGATTATTATTGACGAGGCAACAAGACTTTCAACACTTGTCAACGATTTGCTTGACCTTTCAAAGATTCAATCGGGTTCAATTCAACCCGAAAAATCGGAGTTCTGTCTTACCGACAGCATCAAAAATATTTTCACAAGGTACGCAAAGCTAAAGGAACAGGACGGATACAACATTCTGTTTGAGAGTGACGAAGATGTTTACATTTTTGCCGATGAACTGAAAATTTCACAGGTAATCTATAATCTTGTGAACAATGCAGTCAATTATGTCGGCGAAGACAAAACTGTTATTGTAACGCAAAAGGTAAACGGCAAAAAGGTTCTCATTGAGGTAACGGATCACGGTGACGGCATTCCTCCCGAAAAGCTTGAGTACATCTGGGATCGTTACTACAAGGTTGACAAGGAGCATAAGCGTGGCGTTATCGGCACGGGACTCGGCTTGTCAATAGTCAAGGGTATTCTTGACAGCCACAAAGCAAGGTACGGCGTTCGCAGTACACTCGGCAAAGGCAGTACATTCTGGTTTGAACTCGACATTGTTTCCGTGAAAAAACGAAACAAAAAGAATTCTGACGAAAATAAAGAATAAACAACAAATCCCGAACACAGTAAAATGTGTTCGGGATTTATTTATAAAATGCCTATTAAATTGTCGGTTGAAAAAAGTGGATTGAAGATAAATGCATCTTCGAGGAGTTCGCCGTTTTCATAGGAATGTTCAACCTCTTTTGAATATCCCTGCAGAATTTTCACAACTTCGGTTTGAGTCGGATTGTTGGGCCTTTCGAGTTCATAAGCGGTCACTATGTATGCACAGACCATTCGCTTGATTGTGGATATGACATTAAAACTGTCTATTGCAGAAAGGTAATATCTGCGGACATAGTAGTCAAGATAGGCGGTAAGCGGTTTGTCAAAACGGTTTGACAGCGTATTATTTTTTGCAAAATCGGCGGTTGCTTCAAGCTCACATAGCCAATCCTTACTCATGATATCAAGGGTTTTGTGCAAATCAAAAATGAATGACGCAGCTTTGCAGCTTTGCTTTTTATATTCATCTGTCGGCATAGCCGTGATATCAAAAATTTCATCGTCAAGCATATTCTGCACTCGCTCGTTGAAGGCAAGAAGTCTGCACAATCTTTCGGACAAGGACATTTTGCAGTCTGAGAGAATTTCAAAAGTGCGTTTTCTTGCAGAGAGCAGAAAATTCATCTCGGTTGTGCTGTAATCGGTCTGTGAGTCCTGCGGAATATCGGTTGCAAAGCCTGTGTCAAAATCCGATTCAAGCATGAGCCTTGCCGCCTCGGGACAGGCAAATGAAAGCGTATGTTCACAAAAAACGGTGTAGTCCTGAGTGATTCTCGGAAATTCCTTACAGGTGTGACAAAGGTGATTTTCACCGAGGTTGATGTAAATGTCACACAGCATATCGCTGTTCCAGAACGGGCATTTTTCACCTTGCCTGATGAAAATTCTGTCGCCGTCCTCGTCAATTGTCATAAGCGACCTGAGCCTGTCGCCAAACTCGCCTTTGGCGGTATTATAAAAATCAAAGCTTGTATCATCGACAACAACATCCCAGTCCCTGCAACAGCTGTCGGGACAGAGGTTCGCAATGCATCTGAATTTTTCGCAGTATTTCGGGAAGTAGTGTTTCATAGTCATGTCCATTTCAATGTAAGAATAAATTGCTCGTAGGCATCGTCCCAGCCGTCAATTGCGTTCACTCCGCCGCCGTTCACACTGCGAAGCTTGGTGTCGCTTTCGTCAAGTCCGAGCGCAAAAAGTTCACCTGCACTGATTTTGTACCCGTGCGACCGGCAGAGGGAACAGAAGTTATCAATCGGATTTTCGCTCTGTTCGGTTTTCAGAAGTTTTTCTTTGAGTTCTGCGTTGCTTTTGGCGTCACAGAGAAGTCGGTCAAGTTCTTCCCGTATCATAAAATCACCACGAAAATAAAATGAAGTTTCATAAAAACGGACCGCCCAAAAAATGAACGGTCCGCATTCGGCTTTTAAGATTTACTCAATAATTACTCAATTGAGCTGTCGAGGTATTCCATAAGCTCCTCGTCATCTTTTTTCTGCTTATCCTTAACGATAAAGAATGCTGTGAGAGCAGCAGAAAGAGCTGCAACTGCAGAGATGATACCGATAATTAAAGCCCATCTGCACTTATGATTTTTCATATTCTGTCGCCTCCAAATTTTGTATGCTCGTATGGCAGTAGTATCTGCCGTATCTTTATTTATATTCTAACAGTTTTTACAAAAATGTCAACAGAACAAAATAAAAAAGCAGAGAATATTCTCTGCTTTTAAGCCTGTAAGATTTATTGCACTTATGCTGATGCGTTAAGTCTTTTAGCAAGTGATGATTTGCTTCTTGCTGCAGTGTTCTTGTGAAGAATACCCTTAGCTGCTGCCTGGTCAATTTTCTTAATAGCAAGACGAACTGCCTCTGTTTTGTTGTCAGCGTTAGTGTCAACTGCGTAATAAGCCTTCTTTACAGCTGTTCTGAGAGCAGATTTTGTAGCCTTGTTACGAGCAGTCTTTGTAGCAATAACTTTAACACGCTTTTTAGCAGATTTGATGTTTGGCATTGTCCCACCTCCTTAAAGTATCGGTCATATAGGAATTATGATAGCACAAGAATGTGCAAAAATCAAGTCTTTTTACAAAAAAAGTTGGATTTCATGCGGATTTTATCGGTTTTCTCTGTTCCGCAACAACATCTTGTGTATTGATTTTTTCATTTATCTATATGCTGTAACAGAAAAATAACAGAAATTTCCCCGCCGCATAAATTTTATATGTTTACGGTAATTTTGTCAAGCAATTCTCCAACTTTTTCATGGAACACAAGATTTGCGTTCTTGTCCATTGGGGTGGGATCACGGTTGATAAGCACAAGATTATCGCCGCCGAAATAGCGAATAAACCCGGCCGCCGGATAGACCGTGAGGCTTGTGCCGGCAATAATCAGCGTGTCAGCCTTTGAAATTGCGTTGACCGCACCCGTTACCGTGCTGTCGTCAAGTCCCTCTTCATAAAGCACAACATCGGGTTTTATGATACCTCCGCAAGTACATTTGGGGACATCGGCAGATTTCTTGATAAATTCTGCGTCATAGAACCTGCCGCACTTTGTGCAGTAGTTGCGAAGAACACTTCCGTGCAGCTCATAAACACGCTTACTGCCTGCCGCCTGATGAAGTCCGTCAATGTTTTGGGTGACAACAGCCGAAAGCTTTCCCGCCTTTTCAAGCTCTGCAAGCTTATAGTGCGCCTTGTTCGGCTTTTTGTCAAGGCAGAGCATTTTGTCACGGTAAAAGCGGAAGAACTCGCTTGTTTTGTGAACAAAAAATGTGTGGCTGAGAATCTGCTCGGGCGGATAATCGTACTTTTGATTGTACAGACCGTCAACACTTCGGAAGTCGGGAATTCCGCTTTCTGTCGAAACTCCCGCACCGCCGAAAAATACTATTCTTTTGCTTTTGTCAATTACGCTTTGAAGTTCTTCGAGTGTACTCACGAAATCGCTTCCTTCATACTTTTAACATAGTCGCAAACAGGCTTAATGCTGTCTTTGCCGTACTTTGCAATAATTTTCACGATTGCAGAACCAACGATAACACCGTCTGCACTTTCGCTCATTTTCTTTGCCTGCTCCGGAGTTGAAATGCCGAAACCGATTGCACACGGAATATCCTTTACAGACTTAACAAGTCTTACCATTTCGCCTACATCGGTTGTGATTTCACTTCTTACGCCTGTAACACCCATTGATGAAACGCAGTAAACAAAGCCCTCTGCCTCTTTTGCAATCATCTTGATTCTCTCGTGAGATGTAGGAGCGATGAGAGAAATTACATCAATGCCGTATTTTCCGCTGTAATCGGTAAGCTCGTGCTTTTCTTCATACGGTGTGTCGGGAACGATAACTGCGGAGATTCCGCACTCCTGACACTTTGCCATAAACCTTTCCGTACCATATACGAAAATCGGATTCATATAGGTCATAACGGCAAGAACGGCGTCAATCTGCGGACGGATACGCTTTACCATATCAAAGATTTTATCTGTTGTTGTGCCTGCCGAAAGAGAACGGAGGTCAGCCTCCTGAATTACAACACCCTCGGCAATCGGGTCTGAAAACGGAATACCGATTTCGATGATATCGGCACCGTTTTTGCTCATTTCAATAAGAAGCTTTTCTGTTGTTTCAAGATCGGGATCACCCGCTGTTACAAACGGGATGAACGCCTTGCCGTTTTGGAATGCAGATTTAATATCAATCATGGAGATCCTCCCCTCTGTATCTTGCGATAGCCGCAACATCCTTGTCGCCTCTGCCCGAAAGGTTGACTACGATAATCTTGTCTTTGTCCATTGTCGGGGCAATTTTTATACAATGTGCAACTGCGTGTGCGCTTTCAATTGCGGGGATAATACCCTCTGTTCTTGAAAGGTATTCAAATGCGTTTACAGCCTCTTCGTCTGTAACGGGAACATAGCTTGCTCTGCCCGTGTCGGCAAGATTTGCGTGTTCGGGACCGATACCGGGGTAGTCAAGACCTGCCGAAATTGAATATACGGGAGCAATCTGACCGTATTCGTTCTGACAGAAGTACGACTTCATGCCGTGGAAGATGCCGAGTGTGCCTGTTGCGATTGTAGCGGCAGTCTTTGGAGTATCTGCGCCGAGGCCTGCTGCCTCACAGCCGATAAGCTTTACATTTTCATCCTTGATAAACTCATAGAAAGCGCCCATTGCGTTGCTTCCGCCGCCTACGCAAGCCATAACAACATCGGGAAGTCTGCCTTCCTTTTCAAGCATCTGTGACTTGATTTCCTTGCCGATTACGCTTTGAAAATCACGGACAACAGTCGGGAACGGGTGCGGTCCCATTACCGAGCCGAGAACATAGTGTGTATCGGAAACTCTGTTTGTCCATTCACGCATTGCCTCGTTTACGGCATCTTTAAGAGTCATTGTGCCTGTTTCAACGGCATTGACCTTTGCACCGAGAAGTTTCATTCTGTAAACATTGAGAGCCTGACGGATTGTGTCCTCTTTGCCCATAAAGATTTCACATTCAAGTCCTAAAAGTGCGGCTACGGTTGCCGTTGCAACACCGTGCTGACCTGCGCCTGTTTCGGCAATAACTCTTGTTTTGCCCATTCTCTTTGCAAGAAGGCACTGACCGAGGCAGTTGTTAAGCTTGTGTGAACCTGTGTGGTTCAAGTCCTCACGCTTGAGATAAATCTTTGCACCGCCGAGGTCTTTTGTCATTTTTTCGGCATAATAGAGAAGTGACGGTCTGCCTGCGTATTCACGCATAAGTGTGTCGAGTTCTGCAACAAACTCGGGATCGTCCTTGTACCTGTTGTATGCCTCTTCAAATTCATTAATTGCATTCATCAGCGTTTCGGGAACGAACTGTCCGCCGTGAATACCGAATTTTCCTTTTGTCATCTTGATTCCCCTTAATTACTTTTATATCATTGGTGTGCTTTGCACACGGCGGGCGGCCGATGACCGCCCCTACATTTTCATTGGTGTGCTTTGCACACGGCTTATAAATCAATTTTTTATTCTCTGCCCGACAGCTCGTCAAGTGCGGCTTTTTTGTCGGGATTTCTCATAAGAGTTTCACCTATGAGAACTGCGTTTACTCCTGCGTTTTCAAGCACCTTGATGTCATCCCGTGTTTTAATTCCGCTTTCGGCAACAAAAATAATGTTGTCTGGAACAAGCTTACGGAGCTTTGTGCAGTTATTTATGTCCACCGTGAAGTCACGAAGATTTCGGTTGTTTACACCGATAACTCTTGCTCCTGCGGCAATTGCGGAATACACCTCATCGGCTGTGTGAGCCTCAACAAGTGCCGAAAGTCCGAGAGAGTCGCAAAGCTTAATCCATCTTCTGATTGTGTCCGTGTCAAGAAGTGAGCAGATAAGCAGTACGGCTGACGCACCGATTGTCTTTGCCTCATAAATCTGATATTCACAAACTGTGAAATCTTTTCTCAAAAGCGGAATACTTACATTCTTTGAAATCTCTTCAAGAAAAGCATTTTCGCCCTTGAACCACTTCGGTTCTGTCAGAACGGAAATTGCGCTTGCACCTGCATTTTCATAATCCTTGGCAATCTGAACATAGGGAAAATCCTCTGCGATAATTCCCTTTGACGGGGACGCTTTTTTGACCTCGCATATAAATGAAATGTCCTTGCCCGCAAGCGCCTTTTCAAACGGAAATTCATTGTCTGTTTCCATTGAAAGTGCTTTTTGCTTTATCACTTCAAGCGGAACTTGCTTTTCGATTTCTTCATATCTTACTCTGTTTGCATCTGCAATTGTTTCAAGTATCATTGTGTCACCTTTATTCGTTGGAAGCCTTTGCAAATTCTTCAATCTTTGCATAAGCCTTGCCGCTGTCGATAATTTCGTTTGCAAGCTTTATGCCGTCCTGAATTGAATCTGCCTTGCCGCCTGTGCAAAGTCCGAGTGCGGCATTGAGAACAACGATATCACGCTTTGCGTCCTTAATTTCACCGCTGAGAATTTCTTTTGTAATTTCAGCATTTTCTTTGCCGTCACCGCCTGCAAGATCCTCGGGTGCACAAAGTTTAAGACCGTAATCTTCGGGATTGAGAATAAATGTGTTGAACTTGCCGTTGTCAATCTCACACACCTTTGTTGTTGTTGTGAGAGTAACCTCGTCCATGCCGTCCATGCCGTAGAAAACATAGCCTTTCTTAACACCGAGGTTTGAGAAAACCTGTGCAATCGGCTCAACAAGAGCCTCAGAATACACACCCGTTACCTGAAGGTCTGCGCCTGCAGGGTTTGTGAGAGGTCCGAGAACATTGAAAATGTTCCTGATTCCGATTTCCTTACGGACAGGACCTACATACTTCATTGATGAATGGTAGCCCTGTGCAAACATAAAGCAGATGCCTGCTTTGTTAAGAACCTCTTCGCTCTTTTCGGGAGTGATGTTGATGTTGATTCCGAGCTGTTCAAGACAGTCTGCCGAACCGCTTTTGCTTGACATTGAACGGTTGCCGTGCTTTGCAACGGGGATTCCTGCGGCGGCAATTATAAATGCCGCTGTTGTTGAAATATTGAATGTGCCTGTACCGTCGCCGCCTGTGCCGACGATATCGAGTACATCACGGTTAGGCTTGATGTGGAGTGCTTTTTCTCTCATAACCTGTGCGCTTGCGGTAATTTCGTCAATTGTTTCACCCTTGATTCTCAAGGCTGTGAGATATGCCGCCATCTGCGACTGCGTTGCTGTGCCTGAGAACATTTCGTCCATAACCTGTGCCGCCTCATCAAAAGTGAGGTCATTGCCTGCAACCAACTTTTTTATTGCCTCTTTAATCATAAAACTTCAATCCTTTCCGTGTTATTTGCAAAGTGTAATAAAATTCTTTATCATTTCCATACCGTGTGAGGTGAGAATTGATTCAGGGTGGAACTGCAATCCGTAAAGCTCAAAATCCTTGTGCTTAACTCCCATAACCTCGCCGTCACGGTCTTCTGCGATTACCTCGAGTGTGTCGGGAACCGTATCTCTTTTCGCAATCAACGAATGATACCTTGCACCATCAACAACCTTTGGAAGTCCGTTAAAAATTTTCTTGTCCGTGTCAACAATGATATCGCTCTTTTTGCCGTGCATAAGCTTTATTGCGTGGGCGATTGTTGCACCGTAAACCTCGCATATTGCCTGATGACCGAGGCAGATACCGAGAATCGGAAACTGTCCTGCAAGCTCCTTTATAACCTCCTCACATATTCCGGCATCTTTCGGATAGCCGGGGCCGGGCGAAAGGATGATGTGGGAGGGAGCAAGCTTTTTGATTTCGTCAACTGTTATTTCATCGTTTCTTACAACCTTGATATCGGGATTTACGCTGCCGCAGAACTGTACAAGATTGTAGGTAAAGCTGTCGTAGTTATCAATAAAAAGTATCATAAAGCGTTTACCTCCCCTGCATTTTTAACTGCATTCATAACAGCAAGAGCCTTGTTGTAGGTTTCCTCGTATTCGCTTTCGGGAACGCTGTCGGCTACAATGCCTGCACCTGCCTGAACATAAACCTTGTCATTTTTCTTGACCGCCATCCTGATAGCGATACAGGTGTCGAGGTTGCCGTTGAAATCAACATATCCGAGTGCTCCGCCGTATATACCTCGGGGAGTTCTTTCAAGCTCTTCAATGATTTCACAGGCTCTGATTTTCGGAGCACCCGAAAGTGTGCCGGCAGGGAGGAGTGATTCGATTGCGTCAAAAGCGTCAAGTCCGTCCTTGAGCTTGCCCTCAACCTCACTGCAAATGTGCATTATCTTTGAATAGCGGAGAACCTCCTGATATTTTGTAACCTTAACCGAATTGAATTCGGAGATTTTTCCGATGTCGTTTCGTCCGAGGTCAACGAGCATATTATGCTCTGCAAGCTCCTTCTCATCGTGAATAAGCTCGTCTGCAAGGGCATTGTCCTCTGTCTCTGTTTTACCTCTCGGACGAGAACCTGCAATCGGGAATGTGTTAAGCACTCCGTTCTGAAGCTTTACAAGTGTTTCGGGAGAGGTGCTTATAATCTCGTCACCGTCAATTGACATATAAACCATATAAGGTGACGGGTTTGTACTTCTCAGCACTCTGTATGCATTGATGAGGGAATTTTTGTAATCCGCCTCAAATCTTCTTGAAACAACACATTGGAAGATGTCACCGTCAAAGATGTACTCCTTGGTTTTCTCAACCATTTTGCAAAATTCTTCTTTTGAATATGTGCTTGTAAATTCAACATTCCCGTCACTCTCAAGCTTTGGAAGAGGTTCGGGAGAGGTGATTGTCGAAATTATCTCTGCAATATCCTTTTTGGCAAGTTCATACTGCGCCTTGGTGTCGTTTGTTTTCATATTAACAATGATAATGAGTTTTTCTTTAAGATGATCGTAGGCTATAATCTTGTCGAAAAGCATCATATCAAAATCGTTTGTATCTCCTCTTTTGAGCTTTAAAACAGGCTCTGCAACAGAAATCATTGCGTAACCGAAATAGCCGACAAGGCCGCCTGTGAACGGCGGAATGTCTTTGAAATGCGGAGTTTTGTAATCGGCAAGATACTCACGGAGAGCGTCATACGGCTTTGCTGTTTTAACAACTCTTGCACCCTCGCCCGTAACCGTGAGAGTTCCGTTTTTGTACGAAAGCCTTGCCTTGGGGTTGAATCCGATGAATGAATACCTTGCCCACTTTTCACCGCCCTCGATACTTTCAAGAAGAAAGAATTTGTCGGATTTTCCTGCAATTTTTCTGAGCAGGTTAATCGGGGTAAATGCGTCAGCGTAGATTTCCTTGTAAATCGGAATAACGCTGTAATTGTCCTTGAGGTTCAACACCTCATCGTAAGACGGTTTAATCATCGTACACCAACCTTTCTTTGGTAAAAGTTTTAAACATAAACAAAAAAGACCTTTGTCCCCACAAGGGACAAAAGTCTTGAAAAATCAACTTCTGCGGTACCACCCAAATTGACGATAAACGCCCGCTTTAACAGCATACTAACATATGCCTCTCACTTTAACGGTTGAGCTCCGTCGGAAACTACTTGCCAAAAGGCTTTCGGCCCGCCCTCACAAGTCCATTCGGCAAATCCTCTGCTGTCAGCTTACACCAACCGCTGACTCTCTGAAAGCTTTGGAAAAACCTACTATTCTTGCTCACAGGTTTTTTCTTTATAAGACAATTATATGACCGTATTTTTGATTTGTCAACATTTTTTTGCGGTAAATCAAAAATTCTGTTTGAGAAACTCAACAATGTTTTCAAACTGCATTGAATGTGATGCCTTAACAAGCACAACATCTCCGCTTTTAATTGTTTTAAGAATTTCGGATTTTGCATCTTCGATTGTGTCAAACGCTTTGCCGTCTGCACCTTTTGCAAGCTCCTTTGCAAGCTCACCTACGGTTATGACCGTACCGATGCCCTTTGATTTTGCATAAACACCCGTGTCAAAGTGGAGTTTCAACTCCTCACTTCCGAGCTCCTTCATATCGCCGAGGATTGCAACCTTTCTGCCGTCAAGGTTGGAAAGTGTGTCAAGAGATGCTCTGACGGATGTCGGATTTGCATTGTAGCAATCGTCAATGATTTTGATTTTGCCTGTATTGATAACATTGGCACGACTGCCTACTGTTTTGTACGAGGCGACACCGTTTGCAATTTCTTCATCGGTAAGTCCGAGAAGCTTGCCTGCGGCAGCAGCCGCAAGAGCATTTGTTACCATATATGTGCCAATTGCAGGAATTTCAACATCAATATTATTATTGTCAAAACAGAGTGTTGCAAGAACCTTACCGTCACCGCTGTTTTTTATATTCTTTGCGTAAAAATCGTTCTTTGCGTCAAGTCCGAAGAAAACAGGCTTTTTGCCGTTTACGGTCTTAACGGTTGAAAGCTTATCGTCATCGCCGTTAAGAATAAAATCTGCATTTTCACGGGCATTTTTGAACATTTCTGTTTTAGCCTTGAGAACACCGTCACGGTCGCCGAGATTTTCAAGATGACATTCGCCGATGATTGTAAGCACGCAGATTGTAGGCTGAACCATTTCGGAAAGTCTTGTCATTTCACCGAAATCGGAAATACCCATTTCGATAACAGCCGCCTCGGTATCCTCGGGCATTGAAAGAAGCGTTAGCGGAACACCGAGCTCGTTATTGAGATTGCCTTGTGTTTTGTGGGTCTTGAACTTCTGTGAAAGAACGGCATAGAGCATTTCTTTTGTAGAGGTTTTTCCGACACTGCCCGAAATTCCGATAACGGGAATGTCGAATTTTTCTCTGTATGCCCTGCCGATTTTCTTAACGGCATCAAGTGTTGAGGAAACAACAATGCAAGGCTTTGTCGCATTTTCGGGAGCTTTCTCGCACAATGCACACACAGCGCCCTGTGCAAAGCATTTTTCGATAAAATCGTGGCCGTCAACACGCTCGCCCTTTATGGCAAGAAACAGACTTCCGTTCTTCACCTGTCGGCTGTCACGCTCAACAGAGGTTATTCTTGTGTTTTTAAGCGATTCATCGCCGACATATTCGCCGTTGCAAGCCTTTGCGATTTCGGCAAGAGTAAAGTCTTTCATACTAACCTCTTATTAAAAATCAGATTTTTCTTTGGGATATTTTGCAAGTGAAATTTCAATAATCTTTTCGCACAAATCGGGATAGCTTATACCCTCAACAGCCGCCTCCTGAGGAAGAAGGCTTGTGGGAGTCATGCCGGGGAGAGTGTTCGCCTCGAGACAGTATGTAAAACCGCCCTTGTCAAGAAGAAAGTCGATTCGTGCATAGCTTTCAAGGTGAAGTGCCTCGTATGCCTCTGTTGCGGCATCACGGAGCTTTTTGTCGGTTTCTTCGTCAATGTCTGCCGGACAGGTTTCAACTGTTGCGCCTGCCTGATATTTTGCGGCATAATCGTACATTCCCGACTTAGGAGCAATCTCAATCGGCGGAAGTGCCTTGCCGCCGATAAGACCGACGGAAAATTCTCTGCCTGTTACGAACTGCTCAACAACAATTTCGTCCTCATATTTGAGAGCCTCTTTAACAGCCTTTTTATACTGATCTGCATTCTCAACCTTTGAAACACCTACGCTTGAACCGCCCGAGCATGGCTTAACGATGCACGGGAACATATTCCATGCAAGAGCGTCCTTTTCGTTCTTGTAAAGTTCACCTGACGGAGTGTTGATATTCTTCTGCATAAACACGCTCTTTGTAAGACCTTTGTTCATTGCAAGCGCAGAACCGAGATATCCCGAACCTGTGTACTTGATTCCGAACAAATCAAGCGTTGCCTGTAACTGACCGTTTTCACCCTCACCGCCGTGAAGTGCAAGGAAGGTGATGTCTGCCTCGGCGCAGATTTCAATTACATTTCTGCCGATATAGCGTGATGTTTTGTCAAGGCGATTTTCCTTTGCCTCTTTGATATTTGTGATTGTATTTTCAACATCGTCACCGATTGAATTTCCGTCGGTAAAGCTGTAGTTCTGCTTGAAAAGTGCGTCAATGTCACAGATGTTTTCCTCATAGCCCATAAATACATCAAGCAAAACAACCTCGTGTCCCTTGCTTCTGAGAGCCTCGGCAACAAGTGTGCCTGATGAAATTGAAACTTCACGCTCTGTGCTCAGTCCGCCTGCAAGAACAACTATTCTCATATATATTTCTCCCTCTGAAATGTTTTGTTTCTATTTTTATTTCTTTATTCTCTTTAACTCTGTCAGTCTGTTACCTTTTTGAAACAAGACTGTAACCTATATTATAATATTTTATTTATCCGATTGCAAGCAAAAAAGCAAATTTGTAGAACAGGGTATCATCATACTGTTTTGCCATTTAAAAATTTATAGAAAGGAAATATATTATGAGTCAGAAAAATAAGGGAATCATCCTGATTATTATGTCTGCTTTTTTCTTCGCACTTATGAACATGATGGTTCGGCTTGCAGGGGATTTGCCATCAATTGAAAAAAGTTTTTTCCGTAATTTTGTTGCGGTATTTTTTGCGCTGATTGCGCTGAAAAGGTCAAATACACCAGTTCACGTACCGAAAGGCCAGCTTAAAAACCTGCTGATGCGTTCTGTCTGTGGAACACTTGGTATTTTATGTAATTATTATGCGATTGATCATCTGATGCTTGCAGATGCATCCATTTTAAATAAGCTGTCCCCGTTCTTTGCGATTCTTTTTTCTTTTATTCTTTTAAAAGAGAAAATACATCCATTTGCAGCAGGATGTGTATTTATTGCCTTTGTTGGAAGTTTATTTATCATTAAGCCGGGCTTTGCTTCTGTGACAGCCTTGCCTGCCTTTGTTGGCCTTTTAGGTGGGATGGGAGCAGGAATCGCCTATACTTATGTACGGAAGCTCGGAACAAACGGAGTAAAAGGACCGTTTATCGTCCTTTTCTTCTCCGCATTTTCCTGTATTGTGACATTACCATATCTTATATTTGACTTTCACCCGATGACACTTGCACAGCTTGGCTGCCTGCTTCTTGCTGGTTTATTTGCAAGCGGAGGCCAGTTCACAATTACTGCTGCCTATACCTGTGCACCGGCAGGAGAAATTTCCATCTATGATTACTCACAGATTATCTTCTCCACCGTCCTTGGATTTTTGTTTCTTAGACAGATTCCGGACATGTGGAGTTTTGTTGGATATGGTATTATCATCGCCGCTTCTGTTGCGATGTTCCTGTTCAACAACCGAAAGAGAGTGTAGTCTCTCTTTTTTTCGTTGTTCCTTTGCGTGATTTTTAGCTTTCTCGTAAATATCAAAAGCATCCTGATAACGAGGACTATAATCATTGTGATAACGGCCTTTGTTGTTCATGTAAAAACCTCCTTGGATGGACAGACAAACCGAAAAAAGATAGTATAATAGCAAATGTGACCTCGGAGCAAGTGTTGGATGCGAGCCAGTAAGCAAAACATTCAACACGCCGCGACTAAAGTCACATTTGTTATTATACTATCTTTTTCCGCTTCTGTCTTTGAATATCTGTAGGATGGGTTTATTACATGTTAAACATAGATGACTTCCGCGTTCTCCCTCAAATCCCCTCTACATTGATTCTAATTCATCGAAATCCTGCCACAGCCAGAAGCCATTGAAGCCAATAAGCCATATTTGTGGTCTCGGAGCGAGTATTCAGCACGCCGCGACTAAAATCACAAATATGACTTATTGGCTTCAATGGTTTCGTCTGTTTTACTACTAAACCAAATTATACATTAAATTTAAACAGAACCACATCTCCGTCCTGCATGACGTATTCTTTTCCCTCAGAGCGTACAAGTCCCTTATCTCTTGCGGCAGTCATGCTTCCGTTTGCGATTAAGTCCTCGTAGCTGATAACATCAGCTTTGATAAAGCCTCGTTCGAAGTCAGAGTGAATCTTTCCGGCAGCTTGTGGAGCCTTTGTTCCACGGGTGATTGTCCATGCTTTAGACTCGATTGGACCTGCTGTAAGATAAGAGATAAGTCCGAGTAAGGAGTAGCTTGCCTTGATAAGTTTTTCAAGACCGGATTCTTTTAATCCTAAGTCCTCTAAGAACATTGCCTTTTCGTCATCATCAAGTTCAGCGATTTCCTGCTCAATCTGCGCGCATACAACAAATACTTCTGCTTCGCAACTCTTTGCATATTCTCTTACTTTCTGTACATAATCATTTTCTGCACCGTCATCTGCTAAGTCATCTTCGGAAACGTTAGCGGCAAAAATAACTGGTTTTGCAGTAAGAAGATTACATTCGTTTAATAATGCCTGCTCATCCTCATCTTCTGTTATGAAAGTTTTAGCAAGCTGTCCATCTTCAAGATGTGCTTTTACTTTCTTTAAGAATTCTACTTCTGCAGCAATCTTTTTATCATTGTGTGCTGCGCGGGCAGATTTGGAAATACGGCGGTCTAATACTTCGATATCAGAGAAAATAAGCTCAAAGTTAATTGTCTCAATATCACGAAGTGGATCAACACTTCCGTCAACATGGATTACATTGGTATCCTCAAAACAGCGTACAACGTGAACGATAGCGTCTACTTCACGGATATTGGCAAGGAACTGGTTACCAAGTCCCTCTCCTTTGGACGCACCTTTTACAAGACCTGCAATATCAACAAATTCGATAGTAGCCGGAACAATCTTTGCAGAATCATACATATCTGACAGCACCTTAAGACGCTGATCTGGAACGGCAACAATACCGATGTTTGGGTCTATAGTACAGAATGGATAATTGGCTGACTCTGCTCCTGCCTTTGTCAAAGAGTTAAATAATGTACTCTTTCCGACATTTGGCAGACCAACAATACCTAATTTCATTTTATCTTTTACCTGTCCGAAAACCCTTGATTTATCGGGGGTTTTCGCCTTTCTTTAGATTTCTTGTACGCCCTTTTTACGCCCTTTTTTTGTGACTGGTGGCGTAGCCTGTTGAAATTGGCGTATGGCATTTACCAGTGACTCGTCCGTAACATGGACGTATCTGTCCATAGTTGTTTTAATGCTTGCATGTCCTAATAGCTGTTGCAGCACTTTAGGCTGTACGCCACGCTCAATCGCGCGTGTAGCATAAGTATGTCGTAAGGCGTGCATACAAAAGCGTTTGATACCCGCTTCATCACACAATTTGTATAAGTGTGTGTCATAAGAACTGTTTTTTGCAGGTTCACCAGTACGCCAGTTGACAAACACTAAATCGTGCATAATAAGACATTTCTTTTCGCCTGTCCTGCTGTCGATATACTCTAAAATCTGCGATAGCGTTTCAGACTTTTTCCGGCTGTCCTTTTCATCATAACAGCTTTTAAGAATAGAATATGCTTTGTCAGTAAGCGGAATGGTGCGATAACTTTTCTGTGTCTTAGGTGGTCCTGCTCGCCAATACCCTTGACTGTGCCGATACTCTAAACTCTTGCTGACAGTCAACGTGCGCTTTTTCCAATCAATAGAGTCCCATGTTAAACCAATCAATTCTGCCGTTCTCAATCCTGTTTCCAAGAGCAACGCATATTGTCGGTAATTATGTGACCGCGCCGCTGCTTCAAGAAATTTCTCTTGTTCATCAACAGTCAAGTATTTAATATCGTCTACCGCCCGAACAGGTTTCGTATAGCGCACACCGTTCATAGGGTGTTTGGCGATAATGTCATTCATAACTGCTGATTTTAACATGGTTCCCATTGTGATATAAGCCTGCCGAATGGTTGAGCCTGCATAGGTGGTTTCCATTCGGTTAAGAACAGCTTTACAGTGCATGGGCTTTACATCAGCTATACACATAGTCCCGATTACTGGCTGAATATTCCATTTGTAGCGTTCTTGATAATTCCGTTTTGTGTTCGGTGCAAGGTCGCAAACAATATTTTCAATCCAGTATTCAAACCACTTATCTACTGTCATATCGGGAGAAGTGACAATAAGATTATGCCGTTCTTCATATCTTGCGTCAGCAAGCCAGTTTTTCGCTTCCGGCAATGTTTCAAAGTATTTCTCTTTGCGTTTGCCGTTTTTTGCGTAGTATCTTGCGGAGTATAAACCGTCCTTTCTTTGGTAAATGCCTTTGCCGCACTCTTTACCTTTTAGATTTTTGCCCATTTATCGGACTCCTTTCTTATCTCAAAAAAAGAGTCCAACGCAACTATATATTATAGCATAAGGACTCTGCTTTTTCAATCTCAACAGGAATTTTTTGTAGCGGTTGTTGGTAGAAGTTCTATATAATTAACTCTCGTCGGATATATTCTTCAAATTCACGTCGCTTTACTAACTTCCGTGTTCCTACAAAAAGTACAAACGGGCAATTAGGTTGCTTTAACAGGGTGTCTATTTTATTTATACCAATATTGCTGTACTCCGCAGCTTCTTTTATTGTTAATGTCAGTTTAAGGTGGATAGGTACACGCACCTTGTTTTCCATACATAACGGCAACTCATTTTCTTCGCTGCCATTGATTGACACTCCTTTATATTGCAAATTGCAAGGGGTGTTTCGTTCTTTATCATTCATAGGATTTTTCCCCTTTCAAATTTTTATAAAAAAGAGCTTTAATCAGACGATTGTTAGCTGCAATCTCACGGGAGTTTCACCCCTGCGCGGTTCTCGCGCAGCCCTACCCATTGCCTGCGACGCTTTGAACGCTCGGACTATGGCTATAAGGGAGTATCATTATGTATCTTGCGTGTTGTCGCCCATAAGCTGCTACACTTATTTCACGGCGCGGTGTTGGTCGCTCATTCCCTTTGGGAAAGTCATGGCGCACCGCCGTATGGCTCGGCGCAAGAGGAACGTATCTGATTTGCCCTATGCTGCGTCGCCGTTATCTTGCGTCGCTTTCTTTGTCAAGGAACAAAAAGGCAGGATAGAGATAGGCAGCGGAAAGGGGGGACGCTGCCGGGTCTACCTTATACCTTGAATGAAAGGACAGCCCGCATGAGCTTTGACCGTAAACGGTCGCGTATGTCCTCGTCTATGCCATAGTAAGTATTACCGCGCTCGTCAATGAGCTTCCGCATAGACAGGGACGCTATGTAGCTTTCGTAATGTTGTACGACAATCTTCATAGCTTCCGGGTCGCCTTTTGTTGCGGCTATGATTACCGGGTACGGTAACAAGCCGCGTTCGTCCTGTTCGGTGTTACCATTATGTGCAGTCATAGGCGCGTTCCTCCAAATAGCGTTTTAACAGTTCAAAAGAGCTTGTACGCCGATACTGTATTGTGCTTCTCGGAACATCACGGAGCTTTGCAATTTCCGCGTCGTTCATTTCAAAAAAGTAGTACAGCAATACGGCTTCTCGTTTGTCGTCCGGCAAGCTGTGCAGGGCTTCGGCAAGCAGCTTCGCAGTTATTTCCTTGCCTGCCACACAAAAGGATTTTTCAGCTTCATCATGTTCAAAGTAAGTGTCGTAGGTGTAAAGCTGATTTTCCTCTTGCGGAGTTAGGTCAGAAAACGAAACTTCTTGTAGCTGCCGCCTTTTGATTTCCCCGTGGGCGTTGATAGCTTCATTCTTCAACGTCCGCTTGCAAAACCCGTTAAAAGCACATCGGATTTGCCACTGGGTACGATTAGGTTCATTCATGGTATCACCTCCTTTCGCAACCGCGAAAGCGGGTGATGATTTCCCCTTTCGTAACCCCTCAACAATTGGCGCGGGGAATGTGCCAAACATTCAGAGAAAAAATTTGAAAATTTTTCTCCAAAACGACAAAATGCGCCTGCCCGCAGAACGCGGACAAACGCATAGGAAATAGCAAAGCTAATATATTGAATTGTCAGTTCATATTCATAGCCGGAATTACCCGGAGGGGGAGCTACGCTTTTTTTAATTGATGTAACTCATGGGTACTATGAATAACCAAAATGGACACGGTAAATTAACCTCCAATCGGCTACCGTGTCCCTGCAAGTCGTCATAGATTTGTGCAAGCGCAAAGAAACGGCGGCTCTGAAAATCAAAGCCGCCGCTTCATAAGCGCGTGAAAATATGTCTGCTCTACGACGGCTTTTTTTCTTTTGCCGTCGTCCGGCAGAATGTTATTCGATGTTCATTTCTATATTTCCGGTGAAATCTTCACATTCAATCCCTATATAATTTCCACCGTCAGGAAGCGTAATAGTATCGTTATATGTTCCTGTTGTTTCAAGTAAAGTTACAGCTTCATCAGCTCCCGAAATCCAAAATACTTTTGCAGTACCACTTGTCACTTCCAATGTGCAAGTTACAGCTATGTCTTTTCCGGCTTCCCTTTTTATTGAGGTTCCTCCAAACAAATACTCTGTTCCTGTATAGGCTTTATAGTCAGCTTGATAGGTTCCTGTATAATCGTCAATTCCATTATCTTTCTTACCCTGTAAAGACGAATTTCCTGTTAGTTCTATGGAACCCGCAGACTGAACAACATTATTGTAATGATTGAGAATTTCATCTTTGGTACAGCCGGAAAGTATAGTTGTTCCGAAAAGAATTAGTATCAACGGCAAAACGATTTTCTTCATAAAAATTTTTACCACCCTTTCTTTGCTATTACTTTTTTTGCTTTTTTCTTTGCCTTTTGGGGTTCAGTTTCTTTCGTGCAAAGAATGAATACGGCAGAAATGATAACAACAAAGGCAAGGCTACACATACAAGCAATGATATTCCAGTGAACTGCGGTATCGTAATTGCGATACCCTACCATTCCAAGACTTGCCGTAATCGGATAGATATTTGCTAAAGTCATATTTCCTGCGGCAAACATACCGCCATATCCATAAACAAAGGCAATAATAACACCCACTAAAAAGCTGCCCGCTTTGCGACAGGTAATTACAATAATCGGAAGAACCGCAAGATATAAAAAGAAATTAACAGCGGTTATTTGCAATATTGATTTTAGGGCTAAAGTTACTCGAAAGCCCGGAAATCCTACGAGTAATTCCGCTATAATGGTAAACAGGCTGCATATCAGACCAAAGATAATGGATAATACGCCACATACAATCAATTTACCAGTCAACAATCGCTTAAAAGAAATCGGTACTGTTAAAATATTTTTAAATGTATCATCTGTTTGCTCACGGGAAATCATATATCCGGCAATCAAGCTAATGCACATAGGGAAAATCATGGACATATTATTTTTGATAACCTGTTCTATAAGATAGGAAAAATCCCATACAGAACCGTCATTTGCCATAGATGTAAACAGTGTCAGCAAAACAGAGAGAAGCATAAGCGCAACTCCAGCCCAAAGAATATGATACCTTTTTAGTTTGTAAAATTCTGTTTTTACGATGCGAACCATATTTATTCCCCCCTTTGTTTGTATAATCTGTCAATCAAGAAAAACGAAACAATCGCCATAATTCCAAGTATCAATATAACTTGAAATGTTGAGGG